>ENA-UOOE01002114-UOOE01002114.1-fermentation-metagenome-genome-assembly--contig:-NODE-2114-length-14958-cov-14.997786_pt1 | contig 14958 bp, 25 predicted proteins | sample MGYA00245776_ERZ724021 | MGnify/ENA primary metagenome ERZ724021 (study PRJEB28704, sample SAMN03018321) | fermentation metagenome | biome: anthropogenic terrestrial biome; feature: soil...
AAAGCCTGCGAAAAAGCGGATTGTTTCCGCTTTTGAACCTTTCCGAAGCCTATGCTGCGGCTGTTTTCCTGTTGACTTCCGATGCCTTCCTCTGGAAGCAATCAAAGGACTTCATCGATCAGAGCGGTATTCGCTTTAAAAATATTCGTATCCACGGTGTGGATCTGGATGGCTACGCCATATTCCATACGGCAAGGGATCTGTATCACGGTACATACCATATCAGCGTTTCGGAACTAAGAGATCCGGAATTGATCAATGATAAGCTGCTCCGCCTGATCATTAACGCCTTTCTCATAAGACGGCACGGCATAGCGGCGATTCCAATATAGAACAAAAACAGCAGTCACAGGGCTTCTGGTTACAGCTGAAGTCAGGTGTGGCTGCTTTGAAAGAGAGGTGATGTTTATTAATAGCTTTTCCTATTACGACCTGATGTTTATGAAGGTTACGGAAGGCGCGGCCTCTTTTAATTCCGAGGAACAGAACGAACCGATTGATCCGGAAGACTGCCTGTTCAATGAAGAAAAATTCGACTACTACAATCCGCACGATGTCAATTTTGCCGATAAGGACTTTGATTTTTACGGATTTGTCGATCCTTCCCTTGGCAAGAGCAAAAAGTCGGACTTTTCCGCAATCGTCACGGTTGCCAAATCCAGAAGCACCGGTTATATGTATGTGGCCGACGCCGACGTGGATCGGCGGCTGCCGAGTGCCATTATTGACGCCGTGCTGAGCAAAGCGGTCTGGATCAAAAAAATCATTCGGAAAAAAGTATAAGGCTTTCGGCTGTGAAACCAACCAGTTTCAGTATTTCCTCAAAACAGAGCTGGCCAAGGAAAGTGCCCGACGCGGGATTTATCTTCCTATTAAGGAAGTTCAGCAGACATCTGATAAGGTAATGCGTGTCCAGACGCTGCAACCGGACATTGAAAACAAATACATCAAATTCAACCGGCAGCACAAAAGACTGCTGGAACAGCTGCAGTATTTCCCGATGGCCGACCATGATGACGGCCCGGATGCACTGGAAGGTTGCCGCACGATTGCCTGCGGTGGCAATAAAAAGCGCTTGAAATTCGGTAAAAGGAGGTTTGGCTTATAATGAACGGCGATGTTAAAAATAGAATCTGGCGTCCCGAGAGAATCAAGCTGACCGACGATATCAACGTGACGCCGGAAGTTATCGACTACTGCATCAAAAAATTCCGCCGCCATGAACGCCGGCTGATCACGCTCGAAAAGTACTATCAAAACGAAACGGCGATTCAGGGCCGCCTGATGGACGATCCGGATAAACCGAACAACCGGGTTTCCCACTCTTTCGCAAAATACATCACAAAAATCGCAACGGCCTATTTTATGGGATACGGCGTCAAATATGAGGTGGACAGCGAGGATGACGCATACAAGGCCGCCTACAAGCAGGCGCTGGATGATATTCTTGATTCCAACATGACCAAAATCAAGCATTTCGAAGAAGCCAAGGAAATGGGAAAGCGCGGGATCTCCTACGAGCTGCTTTTCATCAATCCGGAGGGCAAACTTAAAACGCAGTATTATCAGGCCAACGAGATGATTCCGGTCTTCAGCCAGACACCGGCAAATTTTTTGACGATGGTTCTCCGCCCCTATACGCTTACCAGCATCGACGGGCGCGGCGACGACGTGGAATATGTGGACGTCTATACCAAGCTTTACGTTTACAACTTTGTGCGTCGGCGCGGCGGTCAGTGGCAGCTGCAGGAAAAATTCAGTCATAACTTTTCCGACGTCCCGGTCATTATCCGGATGAATAACGCCGAACTGAAGGGCGATTTTGAAGACGTGATTCCGCAGATTGATACCTACGACAAGGCGGTCAGCGATACGTCCAACAATCTGGATTATTTTTCGGACGCCTATCTGGTGTTCGAGGGCATCGACGATCTTACCGCTACAAACGAAGACGGAAACGAGCTGTCGGCGACAGAAAGTGCGAAGGTTATGAAAGAGAATCGCACCATTCTGGCTCCGTCAGGATGCAAGCCGGGATTCATCACAAAGGATGCGGATGATACCGCCTCGGAAAATCATAAAAACCGGACATTCAAAGATATCTTTTTTCTTTCCCAGGTGCCGAATCTGACCGACGAGGAATTCGCCGGAAATCTTTCCGGCGTCGCCATCAAGTATAAGCTGTTCGGCCTTGAGGAGTTGTGTATCGAAAAAGAGACCTATTTCCGCTCCTCCGAAACAAAAAAAGTCCGCCTGATCACCGAATACATCAACGCGCTGCAGAACACCAAGTATGATTGGCGCGATGTTAAGCTGTCCTTCGACCGCTCGGCGGTCGCCAACACTTATGAGGCAGCGCAGACGATCAACCTCCTGCGCGACGTGCTCTCCGAGGAAACGCTGATCGGATTGTACCCGGAGATTGACGATCCTGCCGCCGAGTTGGAAAAGAAGCAGAAGGAGCAGGCCGCCGAGGAAAACACCGGCACCGGTGATGGGAATGAACCATCCGGTGACGATCCGGGTCAGTCGGAGGGAGTGTTCTAATTGGAAAACTCCGGATATTGGCTGGATCGCGCCGAGCAGAACGCGAAAAAAGAATATCAGTACGCACAGCGGAAAGCCCAGCTTATCACCCGCTGGTTCGGGCGCTGCACCAGAAACATGCAGGGAAAAATCCGGGAATTTTATCGGAAATACGCCGACAAAGAAAAAATCAGTTATCAAAAGGCAAAGGAAATCCTTCCGGATCGGGACGCGCTGAATCTCACGCTTTAGGAATATCAGGAGCTCGTCCGGCAGTATCCGAAGGACACTGCCGCTCAGAAGCTGCTGGATCGGGCTCTGGCAAGCCGTGCCGTCAGCCATGAGCAATTCCTGATCTTGCAGCTGAATATGTTGGCGACGGAGCTGTACGGCCAATATTCCACCGAAACCGGCGAAAGCCTGACGAAGGCTTTCGAAGACATTTATTACAAAACGATTTTTGACCGGCAGCAGGCAGCCGGCCATGGCGGAGAATTTGGTCGCATCAGCACTCACCAGATTCAGGCGGCCACTTCCACCGCATGGAAAGGGAAAAATTATTCCGAACGGATATGGGGCGATCAAAGGAAGTCACTTGCCCGGTATGTGGATCGAATCGTCACCAGCGGCGTCATTCAGGGATCGTCCAACGGCGAAATGACCGCCCAACTTCAGGCCGCCATGAACACCCACGCTTATCAGGCACGGCGGCTGATCCGCACGGAGCACAGCCAGGTTGCGTCAAAGGCCAATCTTCTCGCATATCAGGAAAATGAAACGCCGCGCTTCCAGTTCCGGGCCGTGCTGGATTACCGTACTTCCGAGATCTGTCGGGAAATGGACGGAAAGGTGTTTCTCGTCAGCGACGGCAAGGTGGGAATCAATATGCCGCCACTTCATCCGTTCTGCCGGTCGAAGACCGTCCCCTACCGCCCGGATGATGAACTGGATGCCGACGATACTCGCGTCGCCCGGAACGGCAGCGGCGAAACTTATCAGGTACCGGCCAGCATGACGTACCGGGATTGGTACGACGCCCACGTGAAAGGTCACGCCGACGAACTGCTGGCGGAACAAAAATATAAAAACGGTGGAACCGATGCGCAGCAGTATGCGCAATATAAGTCGGCGCTCGGCAAAAAGGCCCCGCGTACCCTTGACCAATTCCAGAATCTCAAGTACACAGATCCCGCCGCGTGGGATGCTTTGAAATCACAGTACCGCAGCCAAAATTACCAGAATCGGAAAAGCGGGGAGTAGTCGGTTTAAACGCCTTTTAAAGGGCGTTTTTATCATATAAAAATAATTAAATGGAGGAAATCACCATGCGCAAAAGAAAAATTAGTACTATGTTTGGCATCCCGCGCTACTGCCGGTTTGACGGCGGCGGCGCAGCGCCCCAGCCGACTGATCCTGCACCTACCAATCCGGCACCTGCTCCCACCGACCCCGCACCGAAGCCGGCAGATCCGGCCCCCAAGGAGCCGGCGAAAGCGGAACCGGCCAAGGGGACGGAAAACGTTATTACCTCGGAGCAGTTGGAGACTGCAAAGCAGCAGGCGGCCACCGACGCCGTCGAGGCGTACAAGCACCATCTAGAAGAAGCCAAGGATTTTGAAAAAATGACCGCCGAGGAAAAGGTGGTCTACCTTCAGAAGCAGATGGCGGATGAGAAGCTGGTTGGGTATACCACGCAGAAGCTCTCCGCTGCCGGCCTGCCGGTCGAATTTTCCTCTTTTGTCAAGGGAACGGATGAAAAGGACACCGACGAGCGGATCAAAACGCTCAAGGCCGCCTATGACAAGGGTGTTCAGGCCGGCGTTGACCAGCGTTTCAAAGCAAACGGCTATGTCCCGAAAGGCACGGCTGCCGGTCAGCCCGGTGATGAAGCAAAGAAACGTCCTCGCGGCGTTTCCGTGAAATAAGGAAGGGAGCTAAACAGTAATGGCAAACGACATTGACTATTCCGAAGTATATCAGGGCTTTATCGACGAGGAACTGGAAGCGGCGTCGGCCTCACAGTGGATGGTGCCAAACGACAGCCAGATCGATTACAGCGGCGGTAAAGATGTCAAAATCGCGCAGCTGGATGTCAGTGGCCTCGGCAACTACAGCACGGCGAACACGAATCGCTATCCGTCCGGAAGCGTAAAGCTCGGCTGGAAAACTTACACCATGGAGATGGACAGGGCCGTCAAGTTTGAGCTGGGCCGCCTCGACCCGAACGATTCTCACTTCATGGCCACGACGGAAAACGTGACGCGTGAGTTCGCCCGCAAGCAGCTGGTTCCGGAGCAGGATATGTTCCGCTTCAACCGTATCTATTCCGCGCTGGCGGCCAGCGACAAATATAAAGGCACACACATCCAGTCTGTGGCCAAAGCCGCGACCCCCGCCGATGTGGTGGCCGCGCTGAAGGCTCTGTCCATCATCGTCAAGGATGATTCCGGCGATGAGGCGGATTTCGTCGCGTTCGTATCCCTGAAAAATGAGCAGGCATTCCGGGATGAAAGCAAAAACACCAACAACTCCGTCACGTTCCAGCGCGAAATTTCCGTGAATGGCGTCTCCTATCGCGGCGTTCTGCTGAATGATCTCCCCTGCATCTTCGTTCCCAGCAAGCGGCTGCAGACAGTGGTTAAGGTTCAGGATGGGCGGACTTCCGGGCAGGAGGCGGGCGGCATTATTGCCGACAGCACATCCCAGCAGGTTGAATTCCTGATCATGAATACCTCCGCACCGGTTGCCGTCAGCAAAATCGACTCGCTGAAGGTCTTCAGCGCGGATGAAAATCAGACTGGGGACGAAACGACTATCAACTATCACCTTCTGTATGACCTGTGGGTGCTGGAAAATCAGATCGTCACGCTGGCGGCATGCATTCGCGGCAACACGTAATAATCCGGCTTTCTGCCGGAACAAATTGCAGTAATACGTAATCTTCCGGTTCTTACCGGAAGAAATCAAGGAGGAAACTATGATCCGATTAAAAAACGGCGGCGTCGTGCGGGAAGTCGAAACCCAGCGCGAATCCGAATTCTATCAGAAGCTCGGCTATCAGGTTGAGTCTCAGGACACGGCGGGTTCCGCTCCGGATGCCTCCAGCGGCGGAGGCTCCGAGGAAGATGCCGATAAAGAAGCGAAGGATTCCGGCAAAAAAACCGGCGCAAAGGAGAACTGACATATGGCAGCTGCCAACCGTGAAAACGTAAAAGCAAAGGTTCTGGCAGCGCTTCCCAGCGTGTCGCCGGAACAGGCCGACGATCTGATTGATCAGGCGGAAGAATATTTTCTGGCGAAAACAAGTCGCCGCACCGTGCCGGATCGCGCCGTGCACCTCTGGATCGACCTTGCCGTCGAGATTGGAAAAAACGGTCTGCCTTCCAACGGGCAGCAGACCGTTTCTTCCATCCGGCGCGGGGACACGACCGTTGAGTACGACAGCGGTACCGCCGATACCGGCAGCGGATTAAGCGGCCTCGACGCGCGGATCGCGCTGTTCAGGGCGGCGAAAATCCGATGACGGAGCGGGAAGCGATTGAGAGCACTTATTTAGACCGGTGCAGCACCTGCCGCCGCTTTGATGTGAAAGACCCGGATACGAAGCAAACCCAACAGATCGAAACAGTCGTCCTTCAGAATGCTCCCTGCGCCTTATCTCAGGATAAGGGCGGGGCGCTTTCTTTATCCGGAAATTTTGGAACCGCATCCGGAAGCTATACCTTGTTCTGCTCCCCCGACGCCGATATTAAAAAGGGCGATAAGGTGTCGGTGACTACCCGTGCCGGGCAGACAATTACCCTGTGGGCGGGGAAATGTTTCCGCTACGCTGAATCGCACAGCGAGATCCCGCTGTCGGAGGATGACCGATGATGATCGACCCGAAACCCTACGCGGAATTTGTCCAAAAGCTGAAAAAGGCACAGGCGGCGGCGCGGGCGAAGTCCAAAAGCGAACTGAATGTCATTACAGACAGGCACCTTGCCCGCTGTGTGGACAACACCGCAACCGGCACCAGCCCGGATTCCCCTACGCTCTCTATCTCATGGGACAGGAGCGGCGTGACAGAGACTCCTTCAGGGGAACAGGCGGAAGTCTTTAACCCGATTGATTATTCATCCTATTACGAGTTCGGCCACCGCTAGACGCCGGGACGGCTGGTGTTCATAGAACTGCGTCCGGGCGTCTCAAAGTATGGCCGGGCGGCCCAGATGCAGAAATCCGGTAAGCACAAGGGGCAGTGGGGCATCTGGATCAGGCTCAAAAAGCCGTATGTCAAGGGTGCGTTCGTTATGACCAGCAGCGAAAAAAAGGTGCAGCTGGAGCTTGACCGCGCCGCCCAGCGTATTGAGGCGTCTATTCAAAAGGAGCTGGAATGATGGACATTTACAACCAGATACTCGCGGCGCTGTCGACGGGACTTGACGGTCTTTACCCGGACGTCCCGATTTATACCGAATGGGTGCCGGATCAGCTGCCGGCGCACTGCTTCCTGATCGGCTTCGCCGGTGACGTATCCGTAATCAACGAACTCGGCGGACGCTTAAAGGTATCCGGGCAGCTGGATATCGCTTACCTTCCGCCTGAAAAAACGGAAGAATCAGAGATCAAAAAAGAGCTGAACGGAGTTTTTGCCGCTGTCAGCCTGCAGCTCCGCCAGCTTTCATATTCCGGATTGACGCTGAAGCTGCAATCCCATACCCGTCATGATGACGGTGACGAGCTGCACGACCTTTGCGATTTCACCACGTTCTTATACCCTGTGGATGATACGCCAAAGATTAAAAATATCGACATTGACAAGGAGGCTTTGAAATAATGGCCAAAGAAGAATCCACCGCTCAGGCGGAACCTGTAAAAGAATCCCCGGATACCGGGACACCGGGAAAAGCGTCGGCACCGCCGACCTTTTCCGGTAGTCAGCTGATTCGTTCGGTATCCGGCGTCGACCGCGATATTATGGCGGCTATACTTTTGCCGGATCAGCAATATACCGATGCGGATGTTAAAAGCGCCATCGACAAGTTTCTAAAGAAGGAGGTTTCCATCAATGGCGGGAGGTAATTGGACAGTTCAAAATAAAGTGCTGCCGGGCGTATACATCAATTACGTGGGCAGTGGGACGAATCCCATGGTGGAAAGCGATAAGGGAATCGTCGGAATTCCTGCCGTATTCCCATGGCTGAAAGAGAAAACCTTGATTTCGCTGACAAGGAAAGACGCGAAGTCCCTTGCTGCCGACTTCGGCGCGGATGCTCTCCTTGTCACTGAAGCCATGAAAAATTCCGCTCATGTCTATCTTTATCGGCTGAACACCGGCGTAAAGGCGACAGCCACAATTGGAAATCTGATCTGCACGGCTCTGTACTCTGGCGTATATGGCAACCGGCTAAGCGTATCGATTGAAAACACGGTTGCTCAATCCGGGAAATACGATGTGATTACCTGGCTTGATACGACGGAAATCGACCGCCAAACGGTGACGGATATAACCGGTCTTACAGATAACAGTTGGGTTATATTCTCAAAGGCGGCTTCAGACACCGCTTTGTCGGTGAATGCCGGCACAAAGCTGGTAAACGGTACCGATGGAACGGTGACCAGCGCGGATTATGCTGGCTTTCTAAGTCAGATCGAACTTCAGACGGTCAACGCCATCGCGTGCCCTTCGGATGATTCGGATATCAAGAACTTGTTTATCGCATTTGAAAAGAGAATGATTCAGGAAGAAGGGCAATACCTTCAGATGGTCGTGCCAGACTCTCAGGCCGATTTCGAGGGCGTAATTTCCGTTAAAAACGGAGTCACCCTTGAGGACGGGACGCGGGTATCCAATGTGCAAGCTACCGCTTATATTGCCGGTGCCACTGCCGCCTGCCCGTTGACCGGAAGTTTGACAAACGCAAAATATGACGGAGCGGTTGACGTCGATCAGAGGTTCACGACTTCTCAGCAGATTGAATACGCAAAATCAGGACAAATGGTATTTATCCCATCGCCTGTGGGTGGCAACAGCGTCATGGTTCAAAAGGACATCAACACATTGACAACCTTTACTACCGACCATACTTACGCGATGAGCAAAAATAAGATCATCCGCATTCTTTATAGCATTTGTTCGGAAATCAACAACCGTGGGATGCTGTATTACAGCGGAAAGGTCTCCAATAGCAAAGATGGGCGGAAACTGTTTCAAGCGGATATTCTGTCATATTTCCGCTCCTTGGAAGCAAATGGAGTGCTGCATGACGTTGCTCCGGACGATATCACGGTGGCGCAGGGTGATCTGATCGACGCCATGGTGGTCAGCTATGCCGTCAGGCCAGTCGATGTCATTGAGACGATTTACAACACCATCACGGTGGAAGGGTAGGTGAAACTACATGACGGAATTTCGCACGGAAGACGCGATCTCCAGCAAGGAAGGTACCGCATTCGTAACGATCAACGGTCAAAACCACGACCTCTTTTATGCTAAAAAAATTGAGGGAAAGGCCACAAAAAACAAAAGCGATGTCAAGGCTATCGGCAAACGGTCGGTCGGGAAGAAGGCCACGTCGTGGGCCGGTTCCGGCACTCTGACCATATACGGCGTAACGAGCCTGTTCAAACAGCTCTTTGTCGACTACGCGAACAACGGCGTGGATACCTATTTTTCCATGCAGCTTACCAACGAAGATCCCACCACGCAGTGGGGCCGCGAAACCAAGGTCCTGACGGGCTGCAATTTCGATGAAATCGACTTCGCCGGGCTTGACAGCGACGACGGGTTTCTCGAAGAGGAAATGCCCTTCACGTTCGACGGCATCGAACTGCTGGAAGCGTTCAATGCTGCCAATTCTTAAATTATTACTATTTATCATTTTGGAGGTAATCAAGATGTCACTTTCCGCTTTTATGGCTCAGAACGCGGCGCAGGCTGAAAACCAGAAGTTGGTTGTCAGCCTCCGGTTCCGCGATGAGACCGGCAATCCGATCCCATTTGAAATTCGTGCTCTCTCGGAGGATGAAGACGCCGGACTGAAAAAAATCTGTACGACGAGAACTATTTCCAAGGGCCGCCAGATCACGTCGTTCGACAATCAGCGCTACATGAATCTGCTGGTAGCGTCTTCTGTCGTTTACCCCGACCTGAAGGACGCCGAGCTGCAGAAAAGCTACGGCGTCGTCAGCGACGGCGATTTGCTGAAAAAAATGCTGATTCCCGGAGAATACCTTACGCTGCAGCAGGCGGTCAACGAAGTCAACGGTTTCGACACCGAAAAAGCGGATGAGGCCAAGGATGAAGTAAAAAACTCCTAAAATCCGGGGACGCGGAAGCAAACTATTGCTGGCGGCGGGTGAAATTCCCCGGATTGCCGGACAGTTCGGGCTGGACACCAGCACAAAAGCAAATCTCATGGGAACAGTCTACGCGGCACAGACTGCCGTGAATATGACGCGTACCGTGATACAGGCGGTGGCGAAATGAGTGAGAATAAGCTGGTCTATATCTGTTCGCCATACGCCGGTAACATAGAGAAAAATGTTGAATTTGCAAAGGCAGCCTGCATGTATGCCATGCGGCAAAATTGTACGCCGGTGGCTGTCCATCTTTTGTATCCGCAGCTTTTGGATGATTCTGATCTCGTCCAGAGGCAGATCGGTATCCGTATGGGGCTGCGCGTTTTGAAATCCGCCGACGAGTTGTGGCTGTGCTGTAGTCGGATTTCCGAAGGCATGCATGCGGAGATAACCGCCGCCAAGCGGCTCGGCATCCATGTAAAAGAAATAACGGAATCAGAAATTAAAGGAGGACTATCTATGAATCAATATGGAGTATGGGCGGTTCGCAGCGCCAATTCCGTGTGCGGCGCGGCGCAGAGCTGGTGTAAGCACAACGGCGAACCGATCAAATTTGATACCTATGAAAAGGCGTTTGCTCATGCAGAATCTCTGAATGATAACGCCTACAGTCCGAATGTTCACTATTACCCGAAAGAAATGGAGCCGGAACTGAAGCAATCTCCCGGCATGAGCATGAAGCTCTAAAGGAGGCCAGATATGTATATTTACCCTGATAACCTGAAAGCAAAGGCTACCCTATGGCTGTGGCAGCTCCGCGACATTGGCATCATCGGTGTGGGCGCTTTGATTTCCATCCTCGCACTGACACAGATAAGGTTTATACCGCCGATTGTCATAACTGCCGTTTATGCCTTTCTGACCATCCGTTTTGAGGACACAAGTATTCTGGATTTCATCCGGTATGCCTGTGCCTTTTTTATTGGTAAACAGCAAACTTACGAATGGGCAGGCTGAGCCTGCATGCTAATCGCGCAATAAACATTGCGGAATTCGCGGCACGGTTCCCGCGTCTCGGATTTTGCGGAAAGGAAAGCTATGAGCAGAAAGAAAAAAGAGGCCAAACAAAAGGCGTCCACAAGACAGCTCATGAACACCAAAGCCATAACGGATTACAGTTTACAGACTTACGGCCATGGCGAACTGGTATATTTTCTGATAAAACCAAGCAACATCTCCGTTTTGTCGGAGGAAAGCATCGGCGCACGAATTTATGCCCTAATGACAGTTTTGAAAGGAATTGCCGAGATCGAAATGCTGTGCCTCAACAGCCGTGAGAATTTTGAGGACAACAAGCAGTTCCTCCGCAGCCGTATGGAGCAGGAACAGAATCCGGTTATTTGCAAGCTCCTTGAAAAAGACCTGAATTTCCTCGACCGGATACAGGTGCAGATGGCCAGCGCCCGTGAGTTTCTCATTATCATCCGTCTGCGTGACGAGAAGCAGAGCGAAGTGTTTCCGTATCTGTCCCGCATCGAAAAGTCCCTCAAGGAGCAGGGCTTCATCGCCAGCCGCGCAGGCAGTGAATACATTAAAAAGCTGCTGGCGGTTTACTTCGAACAGAATGTGACTACGGAAAAATTCGAGGATTTTGACGGAGAAAGATGGGTGATTCTGAATGAATAAATTGAGTATTCAACGGTTCATTCCAAATGATTTCTTAATTTTTCGATTTTCTTTTTAACTCTTTTATATTGATTTACATTATGCGTAAAAACATAAGCAATGATCATATAAAAGCAAAACATAACGACAGGATGGAGCCATGTTTTCCAAAGCGCTTGATCAATTAAGAGGGCGACGCAGCAATATGCAGCCGTCAAAACCACTAATGGCAGTAATATATGCCCAAGAAGCCGCCCTTTTATTACCCTTTGGCACATTTCGATTTTTGATTCATTGTCACTGAAAATGGAATAATCTTCATCATCGCTGACTTTCTTTTTACGAAAGTAGAACCAATGATTATAGTGTTGTATAAACTCCCATCCATAGTCTGCAAACATCTGCAAATAATCTTTTTCAGCAATGTCCGATGCTTTGAAATCCAATTGATATACCCAATCCTCTTTAGGGCATTTTTCAAATTCATATGTTTTGCCATCTGTTTTTACAAATTTCCAACCAGATTCATGTTGACATTCCAACCATTTTTCTTCTTCGGTAAATTCGCTGATATAAAAGGTGGTTCTAATTATCTGATGTTCCATTTACCACTTCTCTCCTTTGCTGTTTTTATATAAGCGTTTTATTCTTTTAAGCTCAATACTCAGAATCTCCTGGCCTAATTCAGTAATGATGTATGATTTTCGCTTCCCTTCTTCTTTTGTAAACTGAATTAGGCCGTCTCTTTCCATTTTTGCAAGACTACCATACATTGTACCTGCGCTGATTACTATTTCACTGTTTGTCATTTCTTTTACTTTTTGCATGATATTATAACCATGCATTTCATTTTGAAGGCAAAACAAAATGTAGAACCCGGTTTCCGTCATCGGAATATATATTTTTCTGAGTTTATTATTCATTTGCTCACCACCAATAAATTATATCGTACCTCTATACATCATAGCTATATAGTATCGCGGTTCGATATAATTGTCAAGAAGATTTACATTGGTACTTTCCATAGATGTAAATCATTAAATTAACCCGTCAACGGTTTTTCCTATGTTCAAAATCAGATTTAGAAAGGAACGGATTTGTATGACAAGGAAAATAAGTTTTCAATCTCCACCACAAGAGAATGTCCACATTCAGGACTTTCTCGATATGATTGCGCCTTCAATCATCAAATTTAACACTGACCATTTTATCTGTGGGAACACATTTCGCTGTGTTTGGGCACTTCGTGAATATCCAACATCCACTGATGAGCAGGCAATCCTCCGCCACCTCGGCGAAAAGGATGGCATCACGCTGAGAATCTATACCCGTCATGTCACGCCTGTTGAGGAAAAGAAGATCATCAGCAATGCCGCTAATAAAAACCGCATGAACAAGAGCAATACCAACGATCTGCAGCAGACCGTTCTCGCGGAAAGCAACCTGCAGGATGTGGCTACCATCGTGGCACAGATGCACCGGAATCGTGAGCCGCTGCTCCATGCCGCCGTATATATCGAGCTGTCCGCTCACGATATGGATCAGCTCAAACTGCTGCAGACCGAAGTATTAACGGAGCTGATCCGCAGCAAACTCAATGTCGACCGGCTGATGCTCCGTCAGCAGCAGGGATTCCTCTGCGTCATGCCAAGCGGATGGAACGTGTTTGGCGACCAGTTCGAGCGTGTGCTTCCCGCATCATCGGTCGCTAATTTGTATCCCTTCAATTACTCCGGCAAGACCGATCAACGCGGTTTTTATATCGGACGGGACAAATTTGGTAGCAATGTGCTGGTGGATTTCAATAAAAGAGCCGACGATAAAACCAACGCCAACATCCTCATTCTCGGTAATTCGGGTCAGGGCAAGAGCTATCTTCTCAAGCTCATCCTGTGCAATCTGAGGGAATCCGGCATGAATGTGATCTGTCTTGATCCGGAAATGGAGTACGAGGATCTCACAAAGAACCTCGGCGGCTGCTTCATCGACTTAATGTCCGGAGAGCATATGCAGAACCCATGACCGGGGCAAAAATCTCTGCGAACTCCAGCAGATTCGGGAAGATGCCATCTATCAGGCATTCACCCATCTGTATAACAAGTTAAAACAGAACAGCCGCTCTATCCTCACTCCGGTTTTCGACCAGCTTCTGGCGCTGCAATCCATTTCTACTATGAACAATGCCAAGGTCGGAGAACTGAATAAGGAAATTGCGGAACTCACCAAGCAGAATCTTGTACTCAATCGACTGCGGTCGAAAGGCTACATGGATTCTGCTCTTTTTATGCAAAAGTCTAATGAGATCAACCAACGAATCAGCATCCTGCGGACACAGCGCCGCCGACTTTTAGAGCGTGATGCCGATGACAAAATGATTGCCGACTGCAGGCTACTGATCGGAATTATCGATAAGGGTGTGTCCTATCTCACCGGTTTTGACGAGGTACTGTTTCACAGCATTGTGGACAAAATCATCGTCACCGAGCAGGGTAAGCTCAAATTCCGCATGATCGGTGGCCTTGAATTTACCGAGAGGCTCCCCAAGGAGGTGTTCGGGCGATGAAGCAAAACCGATATCTCCCATTCGGGTGCTGTATCGTAAACGGAGTGCTGGCAATCAATGAAACCGAAGCGGAAGCGGTCAGACACATATATGCAGATTACTTATCCGGTCAGTCCTATCAATCCATTGCCGCGAAGATGTCCGCAGGAGCCGTCCTCTATAAGACAGACAGTCCCGTATGGAACAAGCACATGATAAAACGGATACTGGAAAATCCGAGATACACCAGTGAGAAAGGCTTCCCGGCAGTGATCGAACCGGATCGCTATCAAGCCGTTTCCGAAAACATTCAACAGAAAAACATCTGTCGGCCTCTTTCTGAAGAATTGAACATAATTCGCAAAAAGCTGTACTGTTTCAACTGCGGGAGTAGATATGAGCGGGATGGCCGCAACCCTGAATATGAAAGTTGGTGCTGCAAGGCCGAGGGACGCACAGGGCGGCGTGTTTCGGACGAAATCTTGCTAAAGAGCGTCTGCACCACCCTCAACACTGTCATCGCACAGCCGGAACTTTTGTGGCAGTGTGAGCGCCGTCCTTACGAACCGTCGCTGGACATCACCAAGTTGAACAATCAGATCAACCGGGAGCTGGAAAAGGCCGAGGTGGACAGCAATTATGTGAAGTTGCTCATTTTCAACTGCGCCGCCGAGAAATATGCTTCCTGCGGCGACTGCGATGGCGCATACTTAACGGAACAGCTTCGGGAACGCTTCCAAAACCAGCTGCCGCTTACAGAATTTGATCCCGCGCTGTTTGAGGAAACCGTCAAACAGGTGTTGCTGGAGCCGGATGGCACTGCACATTTGAAGCTGATCAACAATCAGATCATAGATACAAATACCACGGAAAGGAGTACACCAATATTGTATCAGTAAATAACGGCTATCTTTCTTCTGATACGGCGACCAACAGAAAGG
>ENA-UOOE01002115-UOOE01002115.1-fermentation-metagenome-genome-assembly--contig:-NODE-2115-length-14956-cov-4.929401_pt1 | contig 14956 bp, 13 predicted proteins | sample MGYA00245776_ERZ724021 | MGnify/ENA primary metagenome ERZ724021 (study PRJEB28704, sample SAMN03018321) | fermentation metagenome | biome: anthropogenic terrestrial biome; feature: soil; material...
TTTTTTACCCGGTGATTCTTGCGAGAGTCCCTGTTAAAAAAGCTTATGAGCAGCAGAAACTTCTGAACGGGGGGAAAGAGCTGGAGAAAATGACCCGCTTTTCTGACAGAATTGATATGGTCTCTTCCAATAAAGCGGAGCATAACTTTGCCTATTCCCAGGTTACACAGATTTGTGAAACGAAGAACCTGCTGATTCTAAAAATAAACAGGAAAGTGAATCTCCTCCTAGATAAAGACGGTTTTACTGTTGGAAATCTGGAAAATTTCCGATACTTTATCCGGGAATCCTGCCCGGGTGTAAAATATAAATTCCGACTGAAAATCGGCAGGGAAAGAATTGCTTTTCCACCGGAGTCTACAAAGCTAAGTGAAGATAGGAAAATAGATGTGCCGGCCGTGCCATCCCCACAGATTGGTCTTGAAACGGGAAAAGATACAACATTGCCTGCCGGTGAGGGGAAGAATCCGCCGGAGCCGCCTATGCAGGCCTATGCTGCCGGGTCGGAATACCGGGCCCCTTTTGCTTCTGTGGCTGTAGCCAAACCCCATCCTGTTGTATACGTTATAATGATTCTGCTGTTTGTCCTTTCCTTTTTGAGCCTCTTTTTTGGGCTTGCTCTGGTCAGTTCCAGCAACTCGTTCAGTGCATCACCGACGGAAAATAACTGGAAATTTTTATTATTTCTTCCACTTCCACTTGCCAGCCTGATCCTTGGGATCTTTTATAAACATAAGGGAATGAAGACGACAAAAAACATTGTAGCAGGCATTATTTTTACCATTCTTCTCTGTGTATTTGGCTCTTTTTCCCTCCTTGACCAGAACGGGACGATTTCTCATAGCATGTCTTACCTTGATACTGTTGCGCTGGAAATCCATTTTGATTTGCCTAGTAAAGGAAAGGTTACCACCCAGAACTATTCTGCATACAGCGGCTCGGTTGAATCGGGTTCACAAGCTTCTTCCAAGACTGACGATACAGACTATATTTCTCTTAGCAACATTGAATTTACCGACAGCAAGCAGATTTCAGATTTTGAAACATCATTGCACAGTAGTAGCCTTTGGGTTTCTACTATTCCAACGCCTCTTTCCGCTGTTATTCCAGAGTTGTACTCAGCACAGACGGATAAGGCACTGGGTTTCGATTCTTTTATGGTCTATAATGTGAGCCTTGGCGTTTATAATAAACTGCCGGAACAATCCGGCACCTACCGATTCCTTTATCTTGCTTACAGCAGTAGCGGGAAAAAGATGGTAATTGGTGAATATTTGTACCATGTTATCCTAAAATAGTAGAATAGCAAGATAAAATTTCATACTTATGACAAGCAAAACCGGCTGAGCCCTTTCGGGAACAGCCGGTTTTTTCGGTTTTGCCTTTTTAAGCAGAATCCAGCAATATAAACTTGGATTTTGACAAAATATTTCGTTTTTTTGTTACAGTTCTTTTTTCCAGAGTCCGTGCAGATTGCAGTAAGCATAGGCCGCTATTGCTTTATCCCCTTTACTCAGGGCAAAGACGGCTTTCGGTTCCATGCCTGGCCTCAGCTTTTTGCACTGGATGCCTTCAGCACTCTGGAGATAGATCCACTGGATATAATGTTCCGGTACCATCGGGTGAGCAGTGCTGCCAACCTTTACCGTGACGGTGTTTCCGTTTTCTTCAATGACCGGTACATGCTTTTCTTTTGCTGCGTCTGTAGAGTTTGGGGTGAGCAGCTGCATCTTTTCACCGCAGCAGACAACCGGGGCACCAGAGCTGTGAATAAAAGCAATGAGGTTGCCGCAGTGGCGGCAGAGGTAGAATTTTTGTTCTGTCATCGTAAATCAAGCTCCTTTTTTATTTTTCTTTTGACTAAATTCATTATAAAAAAATCTTCTGTCGAATTCTGTGACTTAGTCACTGGAAAAAATAAAGATGCCGTGTATGATAGAAATGCAAAATCAATAAGGAGTGATTAAAATGTCTATTCTGAAAGTCAATAAAAACAATTTTGAATCCGAAATTATTAAGTCTGATAAGACTGTCCTTTTGGACTTCTGGGCAAGCTGGTGTGGACCGTGCCGCATGGTGTCTCCAGTTGTCGAGGAGATTGCCGAAGAGAATCCATCAATTCAGGTCGGCAAGGTCAATGTAGATGAAGAACCAGGGCTTGCGCAGGCATTCCAAGTCATGAGTATCCCAACCCTCGTCGTGATGAAAAATGGAAAAGTTGTCCGCCAGGCTGTCGGCGCAAGGCCTAAGACTGCAATCCTGTCACTGATTCAGGGCTAATGCCTGCAATCTTTTCTTGTCAATGATTTTGATGCCGCCGCGGGAGTGCTCAACGATTCCTTCTGCCGCAAAGTATTTTAGCATCCGGGAGACTACCTCACGGGCAGAGCCCATATATTTTGCAATCTGATCATGAGTCATATGAATGGTGGTGCTTCCAGTCCTGCTCATTTCATCGTGTAGGAAAATGGCAAGGCGCCGGTCAAAACTTAAAAACAGGATTTGCTGCATAATCCACATGACATCGGAAAACCGGCTGACAACAATATTCAACGCGTAATTCTCCGCGTAGACGCTGTGTTTATTGACCGCCGCAAGAGCGGGCCCGTCGATAATGTAGCACTCGGTGTCTTCGGTTGCGTCCATGAATACATCAAATGTAATAGACTTCAATACGCAGGAAGCACCAAGCATACATGTGTCCCCGGAGTAAAGGCGCGAAATCGTAACTTCTTTGCCTTCCTCAGACAACAGATAGATACGGATGGAACCTTTCCGAACAAGGATTCCTCCGGTGCATTCGCGGTTACTTCCATGAATATTTTCCCCTTTTGCATATTTGGCGTCGGAAGTATGAAGGCAAAGAAGCTCTTGATCTTCCCGGTTTAATTTATCCCAAAAAGGGAATATCTTTGAGTATAACTTTTCACATTCCTGTAACGGCATTAAGTCAATCTCCTTTCAAAAGATGATAAGGCTGAAGAATCTAAGCCAGTGTGACAGCAAAGAGGAAATTAAAATGAAAATTGTTATTGTTGGCGGCGTTGCAGGCGGTGCTTCCGCTGCGGCAAGGCTCCGCAGACTCAATGAAAAAGCAGAAATCATTATTCTGGAGCGTGGGGGATACGTTTCTTTTGCTAACTGTGGTCTCCCTTATTATATCAGCAGCATAATTCCCAAGAAAGAAAATCTTACCATTCAGACGCCGGAAAGCTTAAAAGCGCGTTTTCAGATTGACGTGCGGGTAAACAACGAAGTTACGGAAATCGATCCAAAGTCCAATACTATTACGGTACGGGACCTTAAAACCGGAGAAACTTACCTGGAGAGCTATGACAAACTGATTCTCTCTCCTGGAGCTAAACCGGTAACTCCTCCCATTCCGGGCGCTGACTCCGAGCGGGTGTTTACCCTAAGGAATATTCCGGATACCCTGAAAATTAAGACGTTCCTCGAAGAGAAAAAACCAAAGTCAGCCGTTATAGTCGGCGGCGGTGCAATCGGAATTGAGATGGCAGAAAATCTCAAAAAAGCGGGACTGGACGTTATCATTATCGAAATGACGGACCATTTGATTGCTTCCCTGGATTTTGATATGGCTGCCGATGTGCAGCAGTATCTTAGGTCAAAAGGAATCCGGCTAATTCTCAGAAATGGCGTCAAAGCCATTGATAAGGAAGACGACCATTTAAGAGTTACACTAAAAAATGGTTCTGTCTGTTCAGATATGCTCCTAATGTCGGTTGGTGTCCGTCCGGATACAGATTTGGCAGAAAAATGCGGTATGAGAGTGAATTCACGGGGAGCAATCCTTACGGATGCCCACATGCAGACCAGTGTCCATGATATTTATGCCGTAGGGGATGCAGTCGAAACGGTGAATTTTATTACCGGAAATCCGACGTATGTCCCTTTAGCTGGCCCTGCCAACAAACAGGGAAGGATTGCCGCCAATCATATCTGCGGCTTTGAAAGCGAGTACTCCGGTACGCAGGGCTCATCTGTTATCAAGGCATTTGAAATGACGGTTGCTTCCACGGGGCTGAATGAGAAGTCGGCTGAAGCGGCCGGCATCAATTATGATAAAGCCTATTTGTATCTGCCTTCCCATGCGTCCTATTATCCTGGTGCATCTAATATGTCCATCAAGGCGCTTTGGGATAAAAAAACATTTCAGTTGCTTGGTGCGCAGATTGTCGGCTTTGACGGCGTTGATAAGCGCATTGACGTACTGGCAGCGGCTATCCGCTTTGGTGCAAAAGTAACCGACCTTGCCGGACTGGAACTTTGCTATGCCCCGCCGTTCAGCAGTGCCAAGGATCCGGTCAATATGTTGGGGTTTGTTGCCGAAAATATTATTACGGGGAAAGTCAAGCAGTTTTTCTGGGACGATGTAGATTCTCTTCCACGTGATGGCAGTGTGACATTGCTGGATGTGAGGACAAAGACCGAGGTTGCGCGCGGCAAAATCAGCGGCTTCCGGAATATCCCACTGGACAGCCTGCGGGAACATTTGGATGAAATCCCCAAAGACAAGCCAGTCTACCTCCATTGCCACAGTGGTCTGCGCAGCTATATTGCCTGCCGTATTCTTGCAGGATATGGTTATGACTGCTATAATCTTGCAGGTGGCTGGCGGCTCTATGAATCTGCCATCCATGAAAAGACGGTGCCTGAATATGTTTGCACGGAATATAAATGATATGACCGGTGCGGGGAAGCAGGATCATTTTCGGACAATTTCTGCAAAGCAGGCAAAAGAAATTATGAATACTGAAAAAGATTGTGTGATTTTGGATGTCTGCACGGCAGAAGAGCCATATGGGGGATGCAAAGTTAATTCCGGTTGATGAAATTACAAAGCACGCTGCATCCGGACTTCCGGATATGGACCATAAGATTTTATTCTACTGCCAGAGCGGATATCGGGCAGACAATGCGGCCGCAAAACTGGTTTCAATGGTCTATAACTGATGAGAGCAGCGTTGGTGTGATTATTGGCTGGCCGTATGGTCTTATGGCTAAGTGAAATATTTAAAAGATATTTTACAGCATTCTCATGCAATTTCCAATCACATAACTTTATTTTCGCTCAATAAGGCTGCCTTTTCTGTTAGAGAAGATAGGCAGCTTTTCTTATAAATTTTTTATTGACATATGCCGGAAACTAAGTTATAATTATTTAAAACATATGCCGGAAATGAGATGATTTTATGCCACGTCCGCAAAAGGAACGGTTTGTTTGCTGCCAGCCCCGCAATGACAGTTTTTCACCAGGTTCTTGTCCCCATGGCCAGCCGGTCATGCTGACAGTCGACGAGTATGAGGCAGTCCGCCTGATTGACCTGGAAAATTGTACTCAGGAGGAATGTGCAGCTCAGATGCGTGTTTCACGAACAACGGTGCAAGGCATATATAGCTGTGCAAGGTGGAAAATTGCAGATGCGCTGGTCAATGGGAAAAAACTGATTATTTCCGGCGGTGATTATGCAACTTGCAAGTGCTGCGGGGAGCAATGTGGCAGGGGGTTCCTGAAGCAATGCAGCAAACGTTCCTGCCGCAAACAACAGCCAGGAGGAACAAACATGAATATTGCAGTAGCTTATGAAAACGGTAACATTTTTCAGCACTTTGGACGTACGGAGCAGTTTAAAATCTATGAAATAAAAGATGGAAAAATTGCCCATTCAGAAATTATCGGCACAATGGGGAACAGCCATGGTGCGCTGGCGGGGTTTCTGTCTTCGCATAAGGTTGATACCCTGATCTGCGGCGGAATCGGTGGTGGCGCGCAGCAAAAGCTGTCTGAAGCAGGAATCCGGTTATTTGGAGGTGTTTCCGGGAGCGCAGATGAGGCTGTAACCAATCTGCTTGCCGGAAAACTCAGCTATGACCCTGATGTTCACTGTGAACACCATGACCGTGAGCATGGTGACGAAGGACATTCCTGCGGAGATCATGGATGTGAAAATTCCCGAAAGGAATGAAACATTGCAGCAAACATCTGTGTCTGCTGTGTAGAGAGAAATTATAACTGTCTAAAAAGAGAAGCTCTGCTGGTTTGCTACCAAGCAGAGCTTCTCTTAAAATGCAAATTTCTGAATGAAATTTCAATGAGACAAAGCAAACATTACGATGAACAGAATAGCAATAATCCACGTAACCGGCTTTGTTTCCTTGATTTTTCCGACAAGGATGCTGATGACCAAATAGGAAACCAGGCCAAATGCAATGCCATATGAAATATTATAGGTGAAAGCCATAATGGCAATCGTCAGAAAAGCGGGTACGGCAGAAATGGGGGAAAGCCAGTCGATGTTTTTAACGCAGTTCATCATCAAAACACCAACATAAATCAGGGCGGCAGCAGTCGCACAGCCAGGAATCAACGCTGCAACCGGGGAGAGAAACATTGCAATCAGGAACATGCCGGCAGTCACTAATGAGGTAAGGCCGGTGCGTCCGCCTTCTGCAACGCCAGCAGATGACTCTACGAAAGTAGTGACGGTGCTGGTGCCGCAGACAGAACCCGTGACAGTCGCAATTGCATCTGCCATCATGGCTTTATTCATGTTGGGAACATTGCCGTCTTTCGTCAGCATGTCACCGCGTGCACAGGCACCATACAGTGTTCCCATTGTATCAAACATGTCAACCATACAGAAAGCAAGTGAAGAAGTAAGGACAGCAAGCACCAAGCTTCCCGTACCGCATTTGTTGGCAGCGAGGAAATGGCTGAAATCAAAGCCTTCTGTGAAGACCTTGCCGAAAGATTTTGTGCCGAAATCAGAGAATGCTGTGATTGGATTCATAGTATTGACAGAAAGGTTTGCGTAGAATCCTGGTACGGTAGCACCAAAGATATAATAGAGAATGCCGCCGCCTAGAATGCCCCAAAGAACAGAGCCTTTTATTTTTTTCTGGGCCATAGTGGCAATGCCGAATATGGTAAGGAGAGTAATCAGGATGGGCATAAACGTTGCCCATGTAGTTCCCTTCAAAATATTGAAGGAAGCAAGGGTAACAAGGGTTGATTCGTTACTAACGACTATTTTGGCATCCTGTAACCCGATAAAAGCAATAAAAAGGCCAATACCGGCAGGAATTGCAATGCGGACAGGCTTTGGAATAGCTTCAAAAAGCTGTTTCCGAAGACCTGTGCCAGTAAGTATGACAAAGACAATGCCGTCGATCAGAACCAGGACCAAAGCATTAGCGTAAGTGAAATGCAACCCGACACAGATTGTATAGGTGAAGAAAGCATTCAGTCCCATGCCGCTGGCCTGAGCCAGCGGCAGATTGGACATTAGGCCTGTCAGGACAGTGCCAATGATGGCGGAAATAGCAGTGGCGATATAAATGGCATTGAAACCGGGACCTTGATAAAGCACCGACCCATCTTTTGCAAGAATGTTATTGCCAAGCATTCCGGAGTTTACCATTAGGATGTAAGCCATTGCCATGAAAGTTGTAAGACCAGCTAGAGTTTCGGTCTTAACGGTAGTATTGTGCTCTTTGAGATGGAAAAACTTTTCCATAATTTCTTGATCTTTCCTCCTAATTTGTTGTACAGCTATCTGGCTGCCGAAAAAAAATACGGCCGGAACAGCATGTTCCGACCGCACAAACAACCGGCTCCTACTGCAAAGGACAATGCCCAGGAGCTGGTAGCTTTCGGTTTGAACATCCATAGTGTAGGCAATTTATGGCTGCCACGTAGAGACTTCCGCCCCATATCGGCGAACTTATATGGATGAGTAAAAGGTAGTTTATTTTTAACTTATTTCATGTTAACATTTGATTGGCTGGTTGTCAAACTTTTTTTACCTAATTTTCATCATTTTTTGAGTTTTGCTCATTTGGTGTAAAAACTGCTGAAATTCTAGGCCTTACCGGCCTACTCTGATATTGCCACTTTTCGTCCCAGAAAAGCACTAACCTGCACTTTAATATTTTGTTTTGAAAAATTCACTAAAATAATATCAACTTTTACATTCAAAATGATTGACATAATATATATGAATTTGATAACATATGTAAAGTAGAAAATTTAACGATTTGCCTATTAGGAGGTATATGTATGAAAGGTTATGCAATGCTTGGAATCGGAAAATCTGGTTGGATTGAGAAGGAAAGACCTTCCTGCGGGCCGCTGGATGCAATCTGCAGGCCCCTTGCCGTGGCAATCTGCACTTCGGATGTTCACACCGTCTGGGAAGGTGCCATGGGGGACAGGCATGACCTCATCCTTGGCCATGAGTGCTGTGCTGAAGTCGTTGAGGTAGGCTCCCTTGTTAAAGACTTTAAGCCAGGGGATAAAGTTATTGTCCCGGCAATTACCCCAGACTGGAACTCTCTTGAAGCGCAGGGTGGATATGCCATGCATTCCGGTGGTATGCTTGCCGGATGGAAGTTCTCAAATTTCAAAGACGGTGTTTTTGCAGAGTATTTTCATGTAAATGATGCTGATGGCAACCTTGCACATCTCCCGGAAAATATCAGCGTTAGCAATGCATGTATGCTTTCCGATATGGTTCCGACCGGATTCCATGCTGTTGAGCTTGCTGACATTCAGTTCGGTGATACTGTTCTCGTTATTGGCATCGGCCCTGTTGGGTTGATGTCAGTTGCTGGTGCGGCGCTACGGGGTGCTTCCAGGATTATTGCCGTTGGTACACGCAAAGTTTGCAGAGAGGCTGCAAAGAGATATGGTGCTTCTGATTTTATCAGCTATAAAGATGGCCCAATTTCCGATCAGGTTCTTAAAATAACAGACGGCAAAGGCGTTGACAGGGTCTGTATCGCAGGCGGAAATTGCGATACGTTTGCAGAAGCTGTAAAATCCGTAAAGCCGGGCGGTAAAATTGGAAATGTTAATTATCTTGGCAGCGGCGACTATATTAAAATTCCCCGCGCTGAGTGGGGCTTTGGCATGGGGCACAAAGAGATTATTGGCGGACTGATGCCAGGAGGACGCCTGCGTATGGAGAAGCTTGGTTCTCTGATCTCAGCTGGCAGACTAGATGTTTCGCCGCTGGTTACCCATGTATTCCATGGATGGGACAACCTCGAAAAAGCTCTTTTCCTGATGAAAGACAAGCCTGCTGATTTAATTAAGCCGGTTGTTATTATCGACTAATATTCCTGATGTAGTGTGGCGCATGGCTAATTGCCATACGCCACACTCTTCTCATTTAAGAATTTCTATGAAGCCAAAGAAATTATTGAAAACCAGCAAAATGAATATAACTGCCTTCGCCAGTACAGTCTGCTGGATAATTGACCATGCAGAAATATATCTTGAAAATCTCAGGCGATTACCAGATTACTAATTGAACGGCTTTTTGGGGGACAGGTCAGTTACATCTATTTATCATCAATCAAGGCATAAAAATGCGGTCTGTATTTGTATCAAAATACAGGCCGCATTATGGTACCGGTGGTGGGGGTCGAACCCACATGGTGTTGCCACCAACGGATTTTGAGTCCGTCTCGTCTGCCAATTCCAACACACCGGCAAAACTATAGTAATTATATAGTAATTAAAGTAAAAAATCAAGTCTGCCTAAACAACTGATTTTTGCCATTGCTAAGATTGCAATGCATTTTGAACAAATAAAGAAAAAATAGAAGTAGAAAAGGGACATGTCTATCCCTTAAAAAGTGCATAGGTTTATACATAATTTTTTTCCAGCGGTGGCCGTACTTTATTGCAATGCTAAAGTGGGACGGGGAAAAGAGATATAGTGGTTAATGCTCATACCTTGCTGAATTACGACAGGTACGTGAGGTACCCATCAAAAGCAATGCTGAAAATTAGTCATTTTTGCGGGCATCTCTAAGTGCTCGATGGGGGGCAGAGAATGAACATCAGAATAAAATTTTCTGAATTGCGGGCTCATTTAGTATTTGCAATACTGGATGATAGATATTTATTGTGGTATAATTTTAGATATTCTGACGTCTAATATCCATTTGAGAATCACCTTCTATAGAAGATTCTAGGAAGAGAACTGTATGAAGCGGCAAAATTACAGAATATATTTCTTAATGACTATTTTACTTGTTGCCTGCCTTCTGATTTTCCATAATTCAATGTATCCACTTGCCCAGTCCGATCTTCAGAGCGGGGCTGTTATGGGAACTTTAAATTACCTTTTGGGCAAAATGAATTTGCATTTTACTTTCACGCAATTTGCAGTGAGAAAACTTGCCCATTTTACAGAGTACTTTCTGTTTGGCATAATTCTTTCAATGACGATTTGGACCTTCACAAAAAATAAATGTATATTCTTTGAACTTTTTCTTTTCCTTGCTGTTCCGGTTGCAGATGAGACCATCCAAATCTTTTATGATGGAAGGACAAGCAGTGTACGGGACGTCATGATTGATTTTTTTGGGTGCTTAGCCGGAATGGCACTTTACAGGGTAGTCCGGAGGAAAACAAGGAGTGCTAAAAAGGCATAAAGGAAGCTTTGTCTTGAAAAAGGATTTATCGAAGCGGTGGACTTTCACATTTATAACAGTTGTGTATATCCTTTTTATTTTCCATAATTCCATGTCCTCAGGGCCGCAATCAAGCAGTCAAAGCCTGTTTGTTATGAGTTTACTGAATCATGTACTGACGTTTTTTCAGATGCCGGGTGCATTTTCTGAATACTTTGTCCGCAAATCAGGCCACTTTGTGGAGTTCTTTGTGTTTGGCCTCCTTTTAACTGCAACAGTCCGGGCCTACCGTTGTTATAAAAGGGAATCTTTGTTTGCTATACTGTTTTTTTTGCTGCTTGTAGCAGTATGCGATGAATTTATCCAGGCTTTCATACCACTGCGTGGAAGCAGTGTGACTGATGTTCTGCTGGATTTCGGGAGCGGCATAATCAGTACGCTGCTTTACCGTTTTGTTTCATGGCTGAGAAACAGAAATTGTAAGGGTTCCTGATAAAGCTGGTATGTTACAGCAAAGAAAGAACTGGACAGTCCTGAAGACAGCGCAAAAGCGGTTTCCAAGATTGTTCACTAATACGGAGCACAACAGGAAGATATATATAACCCAATGTCCCGTTGGTTACAAAATTATGTTATTATGCTCTCATGCAACCTTGACATTTATTATTCTTCTGAAGGTACATGCCAAAAAATATAGTCACTAACGAAATAAACAGAATTTTATGTATTCATTCGCTACAGACATGATGTACAGTTTGCGAAATCAGGGAAAACAGCTTGCTATCCTTATTACTTTGGGTACCGGCAGGCCGGAAAGGATTTTTCTGAATGTTGCCTTTCAGCATTGTCTCATAAAAAGTAGCTGCCGCAGTATACCTTCCATAGATAAGATGCAGGTGGAAACCGTCCCGATAAAGCGACTGTCCACCCTTGAAACTGTCAAATTCTTTCATATTCTGTAAAAGCCAGAGCACGTCACCGCAGGGGATGATACCGAGTCCAAGGGATGCAGCTACTTTCCGGTATGTTGTGCTCACAGCCCGATACATCGTGCTGGAATCGTTTCCATAATCAACGAACTTGGGATGTGTGCTTCCTGGTTCAAAATTCCAAGTTTCATGAATTAACTGTGTTGCTCCGAAAGCGTACTTTTTTATATAAGCAGAAAGATCCGTCACATAGGGGTAATAGCTCTTTTCAAAACCACTCAGTGGGCTGGATTGTTGCAGGGTGACAAAGTCCCATTTGTCTTCCCCTAAAGTTTCCCGAATGGAAACCACTCGACTGGTAGACTTTCCGTTTAGTTCGTAGCTGTAATTGGCTTTGTCATTTTTTGCATTGTCCCAATGTGTAGAAAGTGAACAGCCTCCAATATACAAGTTTACGATTTTCGTGTCGATTCCTGCACAAAGTGCCATGTCGTGCAAATATGCTGTTGAATCCTGTGAAAAGCTGTTACCAATGGATAGAGTCTTTATCATTTTATTTTTCCTCCTTACTATAACTGATTTTTCTTCTTGATGTTCTGTAATTTGTCAAGGTGTTTACAGATATTTCATTAGAAACCTTAACTTAAGTTAGTTTAAATCCCATTATTTGTGAAAAAAATAACAATATGTATCTGAAAGCGCAAGCAATTTTCAGTTAATTGCCAGCACTACTTCATAGGAAGAATTTATTCCTGGTACGATAACCTCTTTTCGTTAAAATATTTTCAATAGCTTCATAAAAACAATTCCAGCCAACGGCACCAATAAAAATTAAAACCGGCGTATAAATGTACAGATACCGTGCTCTTGCTTCAAAAAGCAGTTCAAAGACTGTCAATCCAACCATAGATAAAACTGCTGTCAATAGTGTCTGGCAATTGCGCTTTTTCCACATAAATGGCGCACTGCACAGCGCAGCAAACAGCAGAAGCAACCATAATGCCTGTTCTATGCTGGAAAAATAAGCGTAATATTTACCATTATTATATAGGATTTGCTTCAACAGCGGGGACAGCAAGTTGTCTCCATCTGGTAACAGCTGAAGATAAAAACTTCCTTCTGCTCCCCATGCAAACGTCCCGTCGCCATAATTTACCAGGCTCTTTTTGGCAAGATGCTTAAGCAGTCCAGCGCATCCATAATTCCGCAGCCGTTCTGCAACAACATTCATATTAGCACGTTCTCGCTGTGCAGGAGTATCAAAAGAAGCCGAAAATTCAACATCCGGTTCATAATATACTCCATCTTTTTCATCGTTCAGTCCCATCATCAAAAAGTGCGTCGGGCCAAAAGAACGTTTTGAATCCAGTCCCTCCATATGGGTAGCTGGGATCAGGAACGCTGTGCAAACCGCCTGCGTTACCACTGCGGTTAAAGCAAGCAGCGTAATATGTTTTAGCATTTGCAAAAATCTTGCCTTTTGTCCGCCATTTTGAAAGACAGCAAAAATCTCTACCAGTATGATTGCAACTGTCATAATTACAATCTGCGGTTTAATTCTGTATCCTATGGCTGTCACCAACCCCATCAACAGCCAAATGGCCCACCGCTTCTTGCTTTTCCTTTGCTTTTGGTATAGCCACAGCAAAAGAACAGGAAATATCAGCCCCATTGAATCTGAATAAGGAATGAGAAGCCACGGAGAAATTCCAATGAAAACAGCATAATAAAGCCAACTGCTGAACGAAATAATATAAGACCGTGTAAAATGCAAGCACAGATCATACAGCAGAAAGCCTGTAACTGTTGAAATGACACACTGGATAACAAGAATCACATACGTTCCCAAAATCATTTCTGTTACACCAAAAGCAAAGCAGGCACGAAAGATCAGAGAATAAAACCACAGTAACAAAAGATTATTCGGATACTGTGAAAAATAGGAAACATCCATGGATTCACCAGATGCCAGCCGGTAAGCCTGCGACAAAACCATTCCAGAGTCCCAGCCAGAAACAAAATATGTGTTACAGCATATTGTAACCTGCACAATTAAAAGAATCACACACCCTAAAAGTATGTTGGAATGGGAGTTGCACATCAAGGCGTGCTCGACTCTCCTCTGTTTTTTCCAAATAGCCTTTGTAAGCAGTATTGACAGCAGCAAAGCTAAGAGCAGCAAAACCGCATTTGGCTGTAAAAAGCTTTTTTTACACATATAATTCAAAAAAGGCTGAAAAATGAGGAGAAGAACCAGCATTGCCGACATCAGCAGAACATAGAAACCAGCCGTGCATTTTTTGAATACATCATATGCAGTTCTCATTTCTTTTCCTTCCTAATAGGGCGAAAAGATTTCTACAATCAGCACAAAATAAATCTCTTCTCATTTCTTCATGCACAGGCTGCAAAAGCCTTCCGCTAAAATTCGACTAACAAGTAGTATACTACATTTTCAATCCATATTTTGCACAAAAGCACCCGCAACCGGTTCCTTTTGTGAACCAGTTACGGGCAGTGTATCAAAATGTTATGTAGAATTTCAAAATCTTATTCCGAACTGGACAGCCCTTCCATGACGCTGAGCTTCGCGGAATTTTTCAGGACCCTTTGAACCGTCCAATACGCAAGCGCGCAAATCAGGCCAAAGGTAATTCCCGCCGCGCCGAGCATCAGAAAGCCAAGCAACGCCCGCGGATAACTGCGGTAGTGGAGAAGCGAAATCTCAATCAGCACCGTCAGGGGAACCGTACCGGCAAGCGTACCTTTCCAGATTGGGCCCCACAGCCCTTTCCAGAGCATCTGCCGGATTAGTTCCCACCTTGCGCCAATCGAGCGCATCAGCAGGTAGCTTCTGAGGTTGGTTTCCACATCCACAGAAATGGAAAATGCAAAAGCAAGAAGCACAATAATTAAAAAGGCAAAGACGCACGCGGCCGTCTGCATCTGCATGGAACGCTGCATCGTCACATAATCCTGCCGCTCGCGGATCTGGTTCTTTGTGGTTACGTACCGCGAGCTAGTCGTTACCCTTGCAATGGTCTGTTCGATCCTGGCACTTGCTTTGGCGTTGTCTTTCTGCAGGTTGGTAAGTTCAACTACATCATAGCGGGCCGAAGGGTCGATTTTCATGATGTATTCGCCGGAAAGAACGATGTCGCCAACTTCGTCTTCACCGGGGTGATAAGTTGCCGCAACCGTAACGTGGGTGACATGGAACGTTACCCTCCCGGAAATATCCTCATTGACAGCGCCGTCATCCACCAGCGGCGTAATCATGGTAAATGTGTCCCCAACCTTGCAGGAAGTATCCGGCGCAAGAATCTCGGAACCATCCAGAAACTGCTCCTTGTGAAGCGCTCCGCTGGTGAACGAAGGGAAATTTCTGAGAACGGAATCCCAATTAAGGCCACGAACCGGAACTTTCACCATGCAGTCGCCAGTTTTCCCTCCTGCCTGCCGGACTGCGTCCGTTTCTTCCGACGTGAAAATATGGGAATTACGATAGCCCTTGGGCAGAGACTGCAGATACTTGTTTTTGTTATTCTGCTCCATAAGGAAAAACTGGCTGGTCATACTAC
>ENA-UOOE01002120-UOOE01002120.1-fermentation-metagenome-genome-assembly--contig:-NODE-2120-length-14927-cov-118.508338_pt1 | contig 14927 bp, 11 predicted proteins | sample MGYA00245776_ERZ724021 | MGnify/ENA primary metagenome ERZ724021 (study PRJEB28704, sample SAMN03018321) | fermentation metagenome | biome: anthropogenic terrestrial biome; feature: soil...
CTTCACAGTTGTTGCAGCAGTCGCCTTCGCAGGTTACTTCGTCACAGTTGTCACAACAGTCTTCTGTACACTCAACACAGTTGTCACAGCATTCTCCGGTGCAATCCTGCTCACAGATTTCTTCGCAGTCTTCACAGCAGTTTCCAGTACAGTCAGTATTGCCACAGTCGTCGGCTGTGATGTATACATAAGTGTATTCAGAAGAGTCATCAGTGGAACATGCCGCTGAGGCTGCAGAAACTCCTAATGTTAATATCATTAATACAACAGAAATAGATGCTATAGTTTCCCAGATTGATTTTCTATTAAGACTCATTTTTTTCCTCCTTATCTAATTATATTAATACAAGAATATCAGAATGCACTGGGCATATTAATATATAAACTTACTTACTTCTATATATTTTTATAAAATTCAAAAAAGGAACTTAAAGCTTTATAATGCTTTATCTCAGGGTCTGAAAGCTTATAAAATTACAAATTGTGCTTAACTATGTCTCTCGTGATTTAAAAATTAAATGAAAGTCTTCTCAGAAAGTCTTATCTCTTATAATGTTGATATAGTCCTCTATACTCGAAAAAACCTGCTGTGTGATGTTTTTTTCCTCATATTTTGCTTCTTAATTGCCTAATTCCCTTAAAAAGCTCCGGTTTTCCTATTCTAAAGAAAAGGTAAAATAATAAGTGTCAAATATGTATCTCAATTACGTTATTCACCTGTTGTCTCTAGAGAAATTGGAATGTCATATCTGACTTGCGCATTATTAAAAGAAGTTTATATTTTATATTTGTAATTGTAGAACTTTCGATATGGATTGTTTATATATTTTCCATGTAATCATGAAATGAGCAAATATAAGCAGATATATTCGAGTATTAGATATCCTACTTAGCTAGATAAATATTACCAAGGTGTAAGAAGATATCCCTATCTAGTAGGTAAATATGCTCTAGAAGTGGGTATATACACACTTCATAAATAATCTATTAATCTTGGATTATAAATATTAAAAGACATAGTAAAAGGAGAAGAAGTTACAATGAAATGCATATCTGTACATTTTACAGTAATCTTATTTTCCCCTCACTCTCGTACTTTCTAAATCCTGTACTTCGGTTTTTACTGTATATGTTCCGAAATCCAGTTTCCTATAATCTCCAGAGCAGCCGGAGAAATCGTTTCTTCTATTTTTGCGTACTCTGAGGGAGACCCGGTTTTAGCGGTCTGGAATAAATGGTTGAGGCCTGGCAGTTCTTTAACTGTGTAGTCTTTATTGCCACCTGCTTTGAGAGCTTCATCTATGGTTCTGAGGTTTTCTTTAGGCGGAACCTGAAGGTCTTTTTCGCCGTTTATTGCAAGGACCGGGCACTTTACCTTCATCAAGGTAGGGGCGGGGTCGTATGTCAGGAAAAAGCGCATCCAGGGCGAGAGCAGATTCTGGACCTGAGCATTAATCTGAACGTCAAGGTCATCTTCAGAGTAACCTGAATTCTTTTTCTCCTCTTCGCTCATGTTTTCTACCTCATTCACCATAAATTTGTGAAGTTTTTCTGCGGCTATGGTTTCATTTTGTTTCTCTTTTATCACAGAGTACATACTTTTCAGAAGCACATCATTCCTGGCTATAGTTTCATTGTCTACACCTTCTGCCCTGTAAATAAGGTCACTCTGGAGGTATGAAATTTCTTCCCCGGTAATTCCCTGACCAGCCATGAGTACAATGAATGCGATATCCTGAGATTTTACTGCTACCATAGGGGCAATCAGCCCTCCTTCGCTGTGTCCGATCAGTCCGATTCGACTTGGATCGATCTCTTTGCGATTTTTGAGGTATTCAACTCCTGTGAGTACATCTCCAGCAAAGTCCTCAGTTGTAGCCTGTGAAACATTCCCTGTCGAACCTCCAATACCTCGATCATCGACCCGAAGCACCGCAATTCCCTGGCGTGTCAGATAGTCCGAAAGTACAAGGAACGGGCGATGACCCGCAATTTCCTCATTACGATTTTGCTGGCCTGAACCCGTTATGAGTATGACTGCCGGGAAAGGCCCCTCTGACCTCGGAAGAGTTAACGTTCCTGCCAGCTTTACTCCTGCTCCTTTATTTTCATAAACAACTTCTTCTTCGGTATACGGATAAGGCTTTACAGGGTCCTGCTCTCGGTGCATTTCAGGAGCTTTCTCGACCTTTTCAAGCACAAGTGGAAACGCTGATCCTGACTGCTTCCATTCTCCCTCTATGGTTTTGTTATTCTCCTTGTATATCCCTTCAAAACTTCCCGGTATGGACTTTACTCCAAGGTTCAAGTTATCGTTTTTATAACTAACACTCTCAACAGGTATACCGCTTACTCCCTGATCAGGGCTATCCATACTGGCATTGATAGACCCATCAGAGTTAGTAGAAATGTTGAACACAATCCTTAACTCCAACCCACCTGGAACTGTTAAATTTCCCATCCAGATGCCTTCAATATCTTTGAGATCTTCAGTATTCGTGTTATTTGTATCGTTTAGTTGTGAACTCTCTTTCTGTGACCCATCTGACTGTGAAACACATCCAAGGCTTACGATGATAATGCTCAATAAGACAACACAAATTATAAATTTACGTTTCATAATAATTCCTTTCTTTTATATCTTTTATTTGAATTTTTATATTCATTCTCCCAAAATTTATTTTTAAATATTTGGTCCTATAATTTATCAACTTTTTTACACAGGCATAGTCTCAGATCAGACAAAATCTCAGCTATTAGAACCCCAGCCAATTCAATCACTGAAAAGAGTAGCTAATCTGATATCTTCGCCGGTTGTGCTCTCAATGAGATGATGGATTATTCCTTCCTCGTCTAAAGTCGGAAGGAGAAGGTATATTTAAAAGAGAAATGAAAACTTATCTTCTGAAAACCTATAATATGAGAATTATAATTCTCAGCCGGTAAAGGTCAAAAAGGAAAATTTCTTCGAGAAAAGTTAGTTAAATAGTCAAAAAAGAACTTATATTAAAAAGAAGGAATGTGAAAATTTACCTTCTGAGAATCATAGTTCTGAGCCGGTCAGCAGCGCTTGCGGACTTATCAGCGATACCTCCTACTCTTTCCACAAGCCCTATCAAGTGACAGACGCCTGAGCCTCCTATAGCATCCTCGTTTTCGAAGATCTTTTTTAGAAGGGCGGTTTCAAGCACATCCACATCATGTTCCAGTTTTTCGACTTCAGGGATAATGGTCATTGTTTCCTTGATTTGCTCCTTGCTGAAAGAAGTCGCAAGAAGCTTGTAAAGCTCGCCTGCGAGTTCATTGTACAGTCTTGCTGTCTTCAGGGAGGTGTTCATCAGTTCCAGAAAGCCTTCTTTGATTTCCTCAGGAATAGTCCTACATGGCCTCAGGGTCATCCAGTAGGCAGCAGCCTGGGCATAATCGGCAATAGAGTCCTGCTGCTTAAGGAAGGAAAGGAGGTCTTTTTTGTTCACGGGCAGTCTTACTGTTGAGGGAATGCCTGCTCTTATCTTCTGTTTAAGTTTATCAGCCTCATGTTCCAGTTTGTCAATCTCACCTGTCCTCTCCTCGAGGATGGCCTGGTTTCCTGCGCAGTAGGCTTCCATTGCTTCAGCCAGCTTTTCAACTGCCAGCACTCCCTTTTTTGCGTGTGCTTCCAGAGGCACAAAGGGAGATTCAGCGACCACGTCAAGGACAGAACGGATGTAGTCTTTCATAAGAAAATCACCTCAAATCCTACAAAGATTAATGCCGATGTAAGAGCAGCTATAGGAACTGTTGCTACCCAGGAAGAAATAATCTTCCAGATCACGCGCAGGTCAACGGCTGCAATTCCGCCTGCAAGCCCAACCCCTATGACCGAACCGACAAGCGTATGTGTAGTCGAAATCGGAAGGGAGCTAAAGCTGTGAAACAAAACCACTGATGCTGTTGCAAACTCTGCGGAAAAGCCACGTGTCGGTGTAAGTTCCGTGATCTTCGAGCCGATGGTTTCAACCACTTTATAACCCCAGGTGGCCATTCCTATTACCATACCAAGGCCTCCCATTACAAGTATCCATACAGGGACTTCAACTCCTAGTACACCCATGACCTTGAGAGCAGCAGTGAGAGGACCTACAGCATTTGCCACATCGTTTGACCCATGTGCAAATGCCATGTAACAGGCAGTTATGAGCTGTAAGGATATGAATTTTTTCTCAACAAGTGGAAGATCCTTAGCTCTATGAAGAAACAGTTTCCTTATCACAGAAAAAGTAAGATAAGCAAGAACAGCCCCAAGAGCCGGAGATATAAACCAACTGGCAATAATTCTCGTAAGTTCCCCCCAGTGAATATCTGAAAAAGAGATAATTCCGTTATGGGCTGCAATCAGCCCAAAGCCAAGTACTGAACCAACGATAGAATGGCTGGTTGAAACGGGGAGGTTATAAAAGGTCGCAAGGGTTACCCAGAAGCCAGCTGCAAGAATTGCAGCCAGCATACCCAAAACCACAATGTCTGGTTGGACAATACTGATCATATCAATGGGAACAATTCCTTTTGCTATTGTCGTAGTGACCCTTTCTCCAAAAAGCACTGCACCCAAAAACTCAAAAACTGCAGCAATAATAATTACCTGCTTAAGTGTTAAGGCACCTGTTCCAACCGAAGTGCCCATAGCATTTGCGAGATCGTTTGCTCCTATATTCCAGGCCATGTAAAGGCCCGCTAAAATAAGTGCTATGACAAGTAAATCCATTTTTTCCGCTCCAAAAATCTTAAACTTCAAACTTGATATAATTGTTATAACATTTACTTTTTTTAAATTTTAATAATTAATCTTTATGCAGTTACTGAATATTTTTCAGAATCTCGAGCCTGTATGGTATTTCAGACCATTTCATTATATTTTATATTTTCCATATATTTTAGAGCGCTCTATATAATCTATAGATCTATATACGTCTATTTTTAGTATATTTGTGTTCTTTACTTCAAGGTTAGGAATTCAAATCTTCAATATGAAGACAAAAAAGACAAATTCTAAGAGAACAAAGCTTTTCCCTTATTCTAAATAACGTAAAGTTTTTATTCAGATATGCCTTTTCGAAAATCTATTTAAATTTTAAAAGGGAGTTTTAAAGGCAAGAAGGATGTGAAACCTGGAGAACATCTTTGAAAAACTTCTCTATCATCTGTTTTTACTCTTCTAGGTTTATTCCTGCGATCTGGTTTTCATAAAGAGGCCTTTCAAGGAAGTCCTTTAATAGAAATTCCGAAAATGGAATTTTTGGAAAAAAATTTAAAAATAGATCTTTCAAATATATTTTAACAAAGGGTTTAAAATCTACTGTAGATTTTCTTTTTGGGAAAGTGGCAAGATATTCTAAAAAATGCTAACTGCCGAAGGGTTCAGTTTTAGGATTAGTTCTCTTCATTTGGTTTTCGGTTTATTTAGCTGGTTATTTAATAATTATTAAAAGGTATTTAATAGGAATAACAGAGAATTTTTTCAGACTCCGAGCTCATGAAATTCATGATCTTTAGGTTCTTTATTTCTTATATTCTCTTTGAGCAGGTCGAGCACTTCTTCATCCGAAACATCGTACCATCTTTCGTAAGCCTGAGCGACAGCCCTGAAATAGGCAGGAGTCTCAAGCACCACGAGCTCATCTACCTTTTTCTGAAGCTCTTCTGCAACCTCTCTTCCTGCTACAGGCACTGCAACCACAATTTTTCCGGCTTTCCTGTTTTTGCAAAGCTCAATGGCTGCCCGAATTGTAGAGCCCATCGCAATGCCGTCATCGATAAGAATTACGGTTCTTCCTGCAAGCTCTGGAAGGGGATTTCCTCCTCTTAGAGCTTTTATGCGTCTTTCTATTTCGGCGATCTGCTGTTGTTTGATCCTCTCAATGGTTTCCTCTGGAAGCCAGTAATGTGCATTTTCTAAAATAAACGCGCTCCCGTCCTCGGCTATTGCTCCAAATCCGGCCTCTGGGTTGTTAGGGAAAGGCAACTTCCTTGCGATAATAAGAGAAAAATCAGTATTAAGTTTCCCTGCAACCTGTAGGCCAACTTCCACTCCACCGCGTGGAATTGCAAGAATAACAGGATTTTCTGCTCTGTATTTCTCAAGAGCTTTTGCAAGTTTTTCCCCTGCATCTTTACGGTTTCTGAACATAGATTCACCTTCAACTTAAGTATACTCCTTTCTGTACAAGTGTCAAAGTCAAACTATCCTCATAGGCCGCCTGTAAATCTCAACTGAAGAGCCTGAAGGAAGAGACGTTTCAGGCAGACAAAGCTCCAAAACTTTTCTTGCAACGTCTTCGGGCTTGAGAACAGGCTCATCTGAAAAAAGCGAGTGGTACATACCGGTATCCACGCCTGCAGGGCAGACTGCATAAACCTGAATCCCACCTCCTACTTCGTAAGCAAGAGACTCTGTAAAACCGATTACCGCAAATTTTGAGGCGCAGTATATTGATAATTTTGGTATCCCGTGCTTTCCTGCTCCCGAGGATATATTCACTATCCTGCCTTCCCCCCTTTTAAGTAAATGGGGAAGGGCATACTTTGTGCAGAAGAACATTCCTTTTACGTTTGTGTCCATAATTTCGTTATATTCTTTGGTTGAAGTTTCCACAAGATATTTTCTGTATGCTGCTCCTGCATTATTTACAAGGATGTCAATTCTTCCAAAGGCGTTCATTGTCTTTGAAACCATATCAATGACCTCCTCTTCTTTTCTGATGTCAGTCTTTACTGCAAGAGCCCTTCCACCTTGCTTTTCTACTAGTCTGGCAGTTTCTCGCATTTCCCTTTCGGTCCTTGCGACAATTACAACATTGGCTCCCTCTTCTGCCAGTGACAGGCAGATAGCCCTGCCAATTCCTCTTCCCCCGCCGGTTACAATGGCTGTCTGACCCTTCAGTTTCATAGCTGTCACTTTACAGTCAATTTATTAATTATCGGGCAAGACAAGAATATATCTTTGGAAGCAATAGTTCTTAACTGCGATCAGGAGCAGTTTTTCTCTTAAAAAGGAAGAGGGCAATTCCGACAAAAAGATGCTAATAAAATCTTGCAAAATATATAAAATACTTGAGTCTATCAGAATTACCGGATTTCTGCCCTTTGTTTTCAACCATTAAAGCTGAGGTATTGGAGGAGCCTGTATCTCGATTATCTTACCAGATGTAACTCTTGAATCCGGTGAGGCAAGTTCCAGAACCTTTTCCGCGATATGCTCGGGTTTGAGTGGTGGTCTGCTTGAATAGATCGACCTGTACATATCTGTATCCACAGCTCCCGGACAGACTGCGTAGACTTTTATTTCTCCTTCTAGCTCGGCAGCAACGGATTCCGTTATGCCGTTTACCCCGAACTTTGAGGCGCAGTAGACGGAAATATCCGAAAGCCCGTGTAATCCTCCTACTGAGGATATGTTGATTATTTTTCCATTTTTACTTTCTCTGAGGTATGGAATTGCATACTTCATACAGAGAAAGACTCCTCTTAAGTTGGTATCCATGATTTTATCGTATTCTTCAAGGGTGGTCTCTTCCAGCTTCTTTTTGTAGGCAACCCCCGCATTGTTGATAAGAATATCAAGCTTGCCGCATTTATCAATTATAGTTGAGATCAGGCGTCTGACGTCCTCTTCACTCCGCACGTCAGTCTTGATAGCTAGGGCTTTACTCCCCATTGCTTTTAATTTATCTATTGTATCTTTGATTTCACTATCATTCCTTGCTGCAACGACGACGTTTGCTCCCTCTTTTGCCAGAGAAAGACAGATAGCTCTTCCTATTCCTTTGCTCCCCCCAGTTACAAGAGCTGTTTGACCTGCTAAACTCATTGCCACCCCTTTTATCTTCTTATTTCCGTATTCTCATTTAGTTTTCTTTTATCCGCCTATTTTTCCCTTTATTTTGTGTTTTCCCTTTGACTGATTTATCTTTCATTTATTTGCTTCGTTCTTTTTATTGGTCTATTTTTATTTAAGGACTTTTATTTAATCAAAAATAAAAGGATAAAAAAAGGGATATATTTTTTGAAATTAAGTTTCTGAAAAGAGGTTCTTTAAATGAGGCGAGCCTTTAGCGTTCTCAACGCTGCTGGCTGCCAACCGTTTATTCAAGATACTGACGGTCAATATAACAGTATTTCCAGTCTTCCCCTGGCTGGAAAGATTGAATTATCGGGTGTCCGGTCTCTCCATAGTGCTTTGTTGCGTGCCTGTTTTTTGACTGATCGCAGCAGCCTACATGCCCACAGGTTAGACAGATTCTCAGGTGTACCCATCTGTCTCCGCTTTTCAGGCATTCCTCGCATCCTTTTGAACCCGGCTCCACGTCTTTTACTTTTATCATATCCTTGTGTGTACAGACCATAATATTTCCCCATTTCTACCTTATTCTTTATACCCCTTAAACGTGAGCCCGATTGAAATCATGTGACTGTAACCTTGGTAAACCTCCACCTTGCAATAAGAAACATTATTGTCGCAAAAGCTAGAAGAGCCAGAAAGGAAACAATAACCTCTCCCTGCGTGTAAGTATAACGAAGCCCGATTGACGAAAAATCGCTCCCTATTGCAAAGTACCTGATTCCGCTGACAAGATGCGTTAGCGGATTGACTGTGGACAGAGCCCGAAGCACAGGGGGAAAAGAGTTCGCAGGATAAAGTGCATTGCTTGTGAAAAAGAAAGGCATGGTAAGCAGGGTTATTACGGCTTGCATTCCTTCCGGGCTTTCCATTGTTATTGCTATTGCAGCTGAAAGAAAAAGAAAACCTAGAGAAAATGCTCCTATAAAAAGCATGATACAAAAGAGTGAGACCAGAACCTGTGTAGCTGTGTAGCCTTCAAAGAACTGGACTCCCAGTAAAAGCCCAAAAACCATTATAACAGTGGCCTGGATAAAGGACTTTGTCATAGCTGAAAGCCCTATTCCTACAATTATATGAATTCTTGGCAGAGGGCTTGAAAGGGTCTCCCGCATAAGTCCCCAGTTTTTATCAAAGAGCAGTACTGTACCTCCAAAGAGACTTGTGAAAAGCGTGGTCATGGCAATAACTCCTGCACCTATAAAAGTCAAGTAGCCCACAGCTCTTACCCCGGGAATAGTCGGCATTGTTGCAGTCAGCCTATCAAAATTATTTGACATTGCTACTCCAAAGAAAGCCAGCCAGAGTGCAGGTTGGACAAGGGAGGTAAACAGGAGAGTTCGGAACCGTAAGAACCTCAACATATCTCGCCAGTATATAGTAAGAAAGCCTTTATGCATCTCTTAACGCCCTCCTGGTTTCACCACTACAGTTTTTTCGGTTCCTGTATCCCTGAGCTCTCTTCCTGTATAGTGGACAAAAACGTCATCCATTGATGGTTTTTTGAGGTTTACGGCCCTGATCTTAATTCCTCCGTTCCGAAGTTTCTCCATTATCTCAGGCAGCAGGTAGGTACCGTCTACATTGACCATGACAACTATTCCTTTTGGTTTTTCCCGAACTCCTTTTACAGTATCCAATTTAGTTAACAAATTGGAAGCTCCCTGATTATCGCTTGTTTCCAGATATATAAGGTCCTGGCCAAGCGCATTTTTTAGCTCCCAGGGCTTGCCTGTGGCAATTATCTGTCCGTGATCTACAATACTTATATAGTCGCTTAGCTGGTCGGCTTCATCCATATAATGGGTTGTCAGGAAAATGGTTGTTCCTTGCCGGTTGATGTCCCGCAAGTAATCCCAGATTCTTATTCTTGTTTGCGGATCAAGTCCGATTGTAGGCTCGTCCATGAAAAGTACTTTAGGGCGGGTCATAAGTCCTCTTGCAATCTCAAGCCTGCGCTTCATTCCGCCGCTCAGATATCTTGTCAGGACATCCCTTTTTGCTTCAAGCTCGACCAGGTTGAGTAATTCATCAATACGCGCCTGTCTTTGAGCTTTTGGCATTGAATAGAGTCTTCCGTGGTATTCCAGAATTTCCCTTACAGTCATGTCTCTATCAAGAGTCAATTCCTGAAAAACAATCCCTATCGATTCCCTCACTTTTTCAGGTTCTGTTCTTAAATCATGACCTGCAATAATTACTCTTCCCTTCTGCATAGGCAGGAGGGTAGTAAGAATATTAATTACAGTACTCTTCCCAGCTCCGTTCGGTCCCAAAAAAGAGAAGATCTCCCCTCTTCTTACCGTAAAACTGATGTTATCAACTGCTTTTATCTCACCGAAAAAATATTCAAGGCCATTTACCTCTATGATATTGTCTTCCAGAGCCAGTACCCCATTTGACTTTTCCCATAGGGAAGATTGAACCTTCAGTCATAAATAGATTTTTTGCTGATGGCAATTTCATATTCCTCAAAAAATAAATTTAAAAAGTAAAGTCAATTTGAAATTTCAATCCTTATGAACCAATGTGGATTATTTTTGAGTGCCGGGACAGAGCCTTTGATTATCGGATATAGAAACTATTTCTTTGAAAGTGATATATTCTTTCAAGTCCGATTTTAGAATTCGTTCAATTTCTTGCCAGTTGCTCTCTGTAGTTTCGGTAAACATGTACCCGAAAAAGCCGTATTTTTCATGATTGACTTTCCTGAGTTCCAAAGGCTTTTCGAAGTCTGAAAGCAGTTTCTCATAATTAAAAGCCTTTACTTCCTTCAAATCGAGATCTGCGGGTTTGTTAAGCATAACAAGACAGAAGCTCTTTCCCTCTTTGCCTGCAAGAATTTTATCCCAATCCGGCTCAAGTTGTTCGAGAAAATACTTGTAAGTGTTAATCCCATATGCAAAATAAGCAATATCGGTCGTGCACCAACCAGCAAACCGCATGGGGTTCAGTTCGATCGGCTGGATTCGCCTGTCCTCTCCTATCCTCAGTTCCAGATGAAGGGGAAAATTCCTGAGTTCGGCAAGTTTTCCAATCTCCTTTAAAAGGTCCTCAACGGCTTCCCTGTAGGTTTCTATAACAGTTTTTGAAGTAAAATATACTCTGTCACTGACATCGTTTTCCGAGGAAAAGATATGTTTGAAGATATTGAGGACTACCGGTTTTCCTTCGCGATTGAAATAAGCATCAACCGCAAACTCATTCCCTTCAATATTTCCTTCGATAATGAAATTCTCCACATCCAGAACCTGCGCCGGATAAAGCTCCCGGATCTCCTTAACCTCAGCCTTTATGGACTTCAGAGCTGAATCCCATTCCGCGCCAGTGGAAACTTTATGCACCCCTAGACTGAAAAATCCCACGGCAGGCTTTATGATAAACGGTTTTTCGATTTCCTCAACCCGGATTTCATCCAGTTTTTCAAATTCAACACCTTTGAAATATAATTCCGGATAAAGCCTTTCCAGTAGCTCCCTAAACTTCACTTTGTTCTTGAAAAGCTCGATTTTCTCAGGTAGCTCTGTAAAGCTGAGATTTTCAGAAATCCAGCCAATAGAATTCTCGGAGTTTAAATAAAGAGTACATTCGCCCTTTTCTTTTATGAATTCGATAAATTCAGCTTCTTCAAGAAGGTTTAGCCTTTTTTCAGTCTTCAGTCCGGCTGCTATTTCGTTTTTTAAAACAGGAATCTGCAATTCCGCAGCAGTGTTTTTTAAAAATTCGGAGACGTAGGGATGGTCAAGGATCATCATTTTTCTAACCTTTCTTATTCTTTCAACTTGGAACCTGAAGCCAGATAATAAAATAGGTTAGTAATAATTTTTATGGAATTTTAAAAAATCATCATGTAGTCTCAAAGCGTTTCTAGTATCATAAGCCAATATGCATTTCCTATCGATTGTCAGCTTTTTATGTATATAATAAAAACTTTGCACCTTATTGTTCAATTATTTTTAAAAATCGTATATTTTTAGGAAAGTATATATTTATAGCATGTGCTCTCCTTCAAAAAATATAAACTCCCATCAAAATATCGAAAGGGATATAAATGGTAAAACCAAGGATTTTTGTAAGTTCCACCTATTACGATTTAAAACAGATCAGGGATAACCTTGAAAGTTTTATTGAAAATATAGGGTATGAAGCAGTTCTTTCTGATAAAGGGAAGATTCCTTACAACCATAATAGACCACTTGACGAATCCTGTTATTCAGAAATTACCAGCTGTCATATGCTTATTTTAATAATAGGTGGGCGTTATGGAAGTCCGTCTTCTGAATCTCGAAAGGAAAATACTGACGAAATTTGCCAGATGTATAAGTCAGTTACGATGAAGGAATATCAAACAGCCAGGGACAAAGACATTCCTATCTTTATTTTCGTTGAGAAAAATGTATATTCCGAATACAGGACTTATTACAAGAAGAACCTGGATAACCCGGCAAAAATTAATTATGTATATGTTGATAGTATAAATGTTTTTAAATTGCTTGATGAAATTAATTCTCAAACACGAAATAATCCAATAAAGGAATTCAATAAGTTTGAAGATATCTCTAAATGGCTAAAAGAGCAATGGGCAGGCTTATTTGCGGAACATCTTCAAGAGCAGCATGAACAAAAAATGATGGCTTATAGACCCCATTTGAACAAACCGCCCTGCATGGAACTAAATGATTGTAATGACAGTAATTCATATGGTGTCTGGAGAACCTGGCAGGAAAATGCAATAAAAATAAGAAATGTTTTAAAGGGTCCTGTTACTGACCTGCATTTCAACCCGAATGCAGTCCTGTGCATCTCACATGGAAGCCTGAATGGGCTTTTTACAGGCTCTCTCGTGGCCCATGGGCTTTTTCCTAGAACTAAAGTACTGTCTTTGTGGGGAGTCAGGGACGGTCAAGAAAACATGTTTAATAATGATGTTAACAGACAAATGCTGCAGGCATTAAAATCTGAAGCCGGAAGAAAAAAAATTACGTTACTTTTAATTGACTACAAAATTGAAACTGGAAGAACGGCGAGTCAGGCAATTAAATTCGTAACTGGCGAACTTGGGTCACATACTGATATTGTGTTGTGCCCTTTATTCTGTATAAGTAAAGAAAATATCGATGACAATGAAACAATTCTGGACAAAAAAAATAGAAAGGTCCTCCGCGATTTCTTGCCATTCAACTACAGAAATGAAGTTGGAAAGGGACTCAATATCGAAGAGGATGATTTTTATGACATAGTATGTGTCGGAGAAAAAATTCCCAAACATCCCTTCTATTTTAATTGAGGTCAATTAAATACCCGCAGCAAGCTGCGGGAATGAAATCCTTCATTTATTAATCTAAAAACTGTCCAACTATCACAATTTATTTATATTTTTCCGAAACCTAGGTTTCTATTCTGTTTTATCTGTTTTCAATCCAGCTGCCATTTCATTTTTCAAAACAGGAATCTGTAATTCCGCAGCAGTACTTTTTAAAAATTCAGATATGTAGGGGTGGTCGAGGATTAACATTTCTTTAACCTTTCTCATGTATTTCAGTTTGAAACCTGAAGTCAGATGATAAGAGGTTAGTAATATTTGTTGTGGAATTCAGGAAATTGTGATCAAACATAACTGAGAAGTGTGACTACAAATTTTTGGATAAGGGAAAAGAGGGCTTCACTATAATGGTTCAAAATAACTGCAAAAATAACACTTCCAGCAGATTTGATTGGATGACTCATAACCCACTTTACAATTTTATTTCCCTTTTTGCGTTCCTTGGATTTCTTTAAGTCTTCTTGTTTAGAGTCAACTGGCATATCAATATTATTTATTTTAGGTGTCTCTAGTTCAAATTGTCCAGTTTCAGTACCTGCATAGGGCATTATGCTGCGCCGACAAACATCCATCTGTGCAGCTGAATCTTCAATAATTTTCTGGAGCGGACCTTCTATATTTCCGGCAATTTCCTTTAATTCTTCAACACATTCTTCAAAAGCCTTTTCTTCTTTCCACATGGCGAATTTTTTGTACTTATCAAGGTTCTCTATACAGGCCATTAACTTATAAAGAGACTGTACGAAGGCTTCCCCTTTTATACTTCCTTTATATATTTGCTCGGAAACGGCCAGCTGTTTTTTCCATTTTTCAATTTCATCTTCCAGCCTTGGAACATTTTTCTGCTTCATTACCGCAAGCATGTAGTCAAGCATTTCAGAAAGACACAACATCGAGATTGAACAAGCATTACAGGTTTGATTATCTTTTGGAGATATTTCAGCTGCATTTTTATAAAATTTAGATGCTTCGTATATGCCACTCATAATTTCCTTAAACTTTTCAATTTCATATGGTGGCTGAAGTTCAAGCTTCCGAATTTTAGCTCTTCCTTTAAGCGTATAGCCTTTAGTTAAAGAAGTGTTCTTGAAGCTCTCTCCTGCCTGTTTGCCTGCTTCAATGTATTCATCCCCCGAGATTTCAGCATATTCTCCACTCTTATTATAATCTTTTAAATTATAATATTTATTTGTAAATTTTTCATAAAGCCAAGCGAAAGAAAGATGTTCCTTAACGGCATCTCCATTTTCTCTGAACAAGCGAGATGCTATTCCTGTTTCCTTAATAGCTTCCTCTTCTAAATTCTGGGAAAATAGAAGTAAACTATAAGCACCGTGGCTATTTGGCATTTTGGGGTCTAAATTTATTGCGATTCTGTACTGTTCCTCTGCTTGTTCAAGACGCCCTATTTTTTGGAGGAGAATTCCGTAATTTGAGTGTGTGCTCGCATCATTGGGGTCTGATTCCAGAGCAAGTTTATACTGCTCCTCTGCCTCATCGAGGCGCCCCATATCAGAAAGGAGAATTCCGTAATTATAGTGTGTATTTACATGTTTGGGGTCTGATTCCAGAGCAAGTTTATACTGCTCCTCTGCCTCATCGAGGCGCCCCATATCAGAAAGGAGAATTCCGTAATTATAGTGTGTATTTACATGTTTGGGGTCTGATTCCAGAGCAAGTTTATACTGCTCCTCTGCCTCATCGAGGCGCCCCATATCAGAAAGGAGA
>ENA-UOOE01002121-UOOE01002121.1-fermentation-metagenome-genome-assembly--contig:-NODE-2121-length-14926-cov-3.954408_pt1 | contig 14926 bp, 15 predicted proteins | sample MGYA00245776_ERZ724021 | MGnify/ENA primary metagenome ERZ724021 (study PRJEB28704, sample SAMN03018321) | fermentation metagenome | biome: anthropogenic terrestrial biome; feature: soil; material...
GCGGTTTAACGATGGCGATTTCTGGTACGATGTTATGTTGGTTGACGGCGAGAACATAATATATATAAATAGCTATTGAAATACATCACGTAAAATGGTATAATATCATGGGTGATGGAAATGAAGAAAGCGGAAATAACCAATAGCCACGGTTATATGAAAGAAGATATAAAGAAGCTCAAAACAAAATATCAAGATGTCAGGAAAGCTGATGCCAAACTGTCTGTGATAATGCTATGCATGGACGGATACGGCGTAAATCAAATAGTAAAACTATTAAATCTTGATAACCGAACTGTCAGTAAATATATAAAAAATTTTAATGATGGCGGATTGGAGCTGCTCCTACACTACAATACAAGCCCCGGTCGAAAATCCAGGCTGTCGGAACAAGAAACAAAGCTTGTGGAAACCGCTCTTGAAAGTTCACCAAGTGAAATGGGCTGTGGAAATAGTGTAAACTGGACGATGAAAAACATCCAAACCTTCGTAAAAAACGAATTCAATAAACACTACTCCGTCGGAGGACTGAGAAAGAAATTAATAAATCGAGGATACGCATTCAACCGTCCGACCTATGTGCTTGCGAAAGCCTCTAAAAAAAATCGCTGAATTCGAGGAGCACTTTACCGAATTAGCACACGAAAGCGATGATAATACGGTGATTTTATTTGAAGATGAAAGCTACATAAGGGATTATCAGGCACTTTGCGCTACATGGGTTAAAAAAGGCAAACAAAAGAAGATTAAAACATACGGGCAGCACAAGGGTGTCGGCCTTTTTGGTGTGCTTGAATACCGTACTGGAAACATCATAGTTGATACGGCGGAACAATTGAATGCGCAGGCTTTTGAGGCTTATTTAGACAATTTTGTTTTACCTGCTTATACCGGTAAAAAGATAATCATGATTCTCGATAACGGCAAAATACATCACGCGAAAGTGCTTGCGTCATTCAAAGAAGTTCATCCCGAGCTCGAATTTATGTTTTTACCGCCATATGCACCTTGTATAAACAGGATTGAGGGATTGTGGAAATGGCTTAAACACGATGCTATTTGTAATGTTTTCTTCAAAGATATTTCTGCCATAAAACGCGCTGTTCTTGGTTTTATCTCAAGCATCAAATTTCACAGAAGTGTCATCCGCAAACGCTTGTGTTGGTAATGGATTTATTTAATTAGTTATATATAGGTCATAAGTATTTTCAGGATAAATGTATTCTTCAATACCGCAAACTTTATACTTGATTTTGTCATCAGAGTTATCAGCTACTGCTTTTGCAATCATTTTTTGACTACTATCAATACCAAGAATTTCAGTAGCTCCCATTTGTGCGACATATTTGCAATGCCAACCGTAACCACATCCTAAATCCAAAACTTTTTTTCCCTGTAATTTAGGGAATAACGGTTGCAACTGATGCCACTCTCCAGCAGCTTTCAGACCATCTTTGCTTCTTCCCATTTCCGCATATGCGGCAAAAAATTCACTATTATCGTAAATATTTCTCATTGATAATTACCTCCACAACTTCCGATTTGTATTTCTGTTTGTTTTAAAAATGGGCAATCCCGATTGGAATTGCCCACTCTTTGTACTAATTATGCGATTTTTTCTTGCTTGCACCGATTTCTGCATCAATTGATGTAAGTTTGATGTAAATCGCTGTTTTTTCAGTTTTTTATCAAATGAAGTACGTCCCGTTTATTTTGTAAAACGGTACATCTTTACATCATCTTAATAGAGCTTTGCACCTGCCGGAATGTGGTCATCAACCATCAGAAGGTTCAGTCCTTCGTGACCGTCTTCCTCGTGTACTGCTGAAATCAGCATACCTTCGGAATCAATTCCCATCATCTTTCTTGGTGGCAGGTTCACGATAGCGATTGCTGTCTTACCAACCAGTTCTTCCGGCTCGTAATACTCGTGAATACCGCTTAAAATCACACGGTCTTTGCGTTCTCCGTCATCTAATGTAAACTTCAGAAGCTTCTTTGATTTCGGTACTGCTTCACAAGCTAAAATCTTAACTGCACGGAAATCAGATTTTGCAAATGTATCGAAATCTACCATTTCTTCAAAGATTGGCTCAATCTTTACCTTAGAAAAATCAATTTTCTCAGGCTCTGAATTTGGTGTAGAAACCTCTTTAGAACTTACACCATTTTCGGATTTTACACCACCGAGGGTCTTCATTGTCGGAAACAGCAATACATCCCGAATCGCCGTTGAATCTGTCAGCAGCATGCACATTCTGTCTATCCCGAATCCAATCCCTCCGGTAGGCGGCATCCCAATTTCCAATGCATTCAGGAAGTCTTCATCAGTTGTATTTGCCTCTTCGTCTCCCTGTGCCAGCAGTGCTTCCTGTTCCTTGAATCTTTCTCTTTGGTCAATCGGATCGTTCAGCTCTGAGTAGGCATTTGCCATCTCCCAGCCATTCATGAAGAATTCGAAACGTTCTACATACTCTGGATTTTTGGGTTTCTTCTTTGTCAATGGAGATATTTCTATGGGATGATCCATGACAAAGGTAGGCTGAATCAAGTGTTTCTCAACATACTCTTCAAAAAGCAAACTCAGAATATCCCCCTTCTGATGCCTGTCCTCGAATTCGATTCCCTTTTCCTTTGCCAGGGCCTTTGCTTCCTCTGTAGTCTTAATCTCATTAAAATCTATATCTGCATACTTTTTCAGAGCATCTACCATTGTGATTCTTTCAAACGGCTTGCTCAGATCCATTGCGACTCCACTATATTCGATTGTAGTAGTTCCCAGCACTTCCTGCGCTACATAGCGGTACAGGTTCTCTGTCAGGTCCATCATACCGTGATAATCTGTATATGCCTGGTACAACTCCATCAACGTAAATTCGGGGTTATGTCTTGTGTCCAGTCCCTCATTGCGGAATACACGGCCAATCTCGTATACACGCTCCATGCCGCCTACGATCAGCCTCTTCAAGTAAAGCTCCAGAGAAATGCGGAGTTTAAAGTCTTCATCTAAGGCATTAAAGTGTGTCTCAAAAGGCCTTGCAGCTGCACCGCCGGCATTACTCACCAGCATAGGGGTTTCCACTTCCATAAAGCCTTCACCGTCCAGGTATCTTCTGATGGCGCTTAAGATTTTTGAACGTTTGATAAATGTATCCTTTACTTCGGGATTCATGATTAAGTCTACATATCTCTGGCGGTAACGGATATCTGTGTTTGTCAGGCCGTGGAATTTCTCAGGCAAAATCTGAAGGCTCTTAGAGAGCAGTGTGACGGATGCCGCATGGACTGATATCTCCCCTGTCTTGGTCTTAAATACTTCACCTGTGATTCCTACAATATCACCCACATCCATTTTCTTGAATTCTTTGTAGGCGTCTTCTCCTATGCTGTCTCTCGCCACATAGGACTGAATGTTTCCCGCCAGATCCTGGACATTACAGAAGGATGCCTTTCCCATGACACGCTTGGACATCATGCGGCCGGCGATGGAGACTTCTTTTCCTTCCAGTTCCTCAAAATTATCTTTCAGTTCCTGACTGTGGCGGGTCTGATTATATTTTGTGATAACAAATGGATCTTTTCCATTTGCCTGCAGCTCTGCAAGTTTTTCACGGCGGACCTTTCTCAGCTGGTTCAGGTCCGGCTCCTGTACATTTTTCTGCTGCGGGTTCTTTTGATTATTTTTCTGCTGTTCGGACAATGTTTTTCTCCTCCCTTTATATGCGAATTCAGACCCCTGGTAAATAAGGGGTCTGGACGCTGCTTTAATTTTCTGTTACATGGAACGGCTGATCTCAAGCACCTTATACTGAATCTGCCCGGCCTGTGTTTCTACATCTACCAGCTCTCCGGCCTTCTTGCCGATCAGAGCCTGCCCTACCGGTGATTCATTGGAAATCTTACCTTCCAGGCTGTTTGCCTCTGTGGAGCCAACAATTTTGAATTCCATTTCCTCATCATATGTTACATCAAATACTTTGACTTTACATCCTACATTGATTTTATCAAAATCTACTTCATCCTCAATTACTACTTCTGCATTTTTAAGGATGCCTTCCAATTCTTCGATGCGGGCCTCAATGTCACGCTGTTCATCCTTCGCGGCATCATATTCTGCATTCTCAGATAAATCCCCCTGTTCTCTTGCTTCCTTGATTTTTGCAGCGACTTCCTTACGTTTGACAACCTTCAGATTCTCCAGTTCATCTTCCAGTGCCTTCAGGCCTGCATAAGTAAGTAATCTTTTCTTTGCTTCTGCCATTGTTATTTGCTCCCTTTCTTTTCTCTTTCTTTCCGTATTTTAGTCTCTTTATAATAGGCGGTTTCAGCCTCAATTCTCATCCTGTTTAAATTTATATTTCACAATTTCAATATTATAACCAATACCTATAGTGATGTCAAGATATTTTCGAGGCCTTCATAAGACTCTGCCTTATTAATTTTATCTCTCAGCCTTGCTGCGCCGTGAAGCCCTTTCACATACCATGCCACGTGCTTTCTCATTTCACGGATTCCCAAATACTCTCCCTTATATTGAAGCTGGAGCCTCGCATGCCGCAGCATGGTCTTCTTAATTTTCTCCTTCGTCGGCCTGGAGGACAGCTCTCCCGTTTGTTCATACGTTGTCAATTCAGAGAAAATCCAGGGATTTCCCTGAGCGCCGCGGGCTATCATGATTCCGTCACAACCGGTCTGTTCACGCATAGAGATTGCTTTTTCGCCTGATGTCACATCTCCGCTTCCAATAACAGGAATTGATACCGCTTCTTTTACCTGACGGATAATATCCCAGTCTGCTTCGCCGGAATAATACTGCTCTCTCGTTCTCCCGTGAACAGCCACAGCTGCGGCACCGGCGCTTTCAATGATTTTTGCTATCTCCACCGCATTGACATGCCCGCCGTCAAAACCTTTTCTAATTTTCACGGTCACCGGCTTTTCAATGGCCTTTACAACAGCACTGACAAGCTCGTATACCAGCTTCGGCTCCTTCATAAGAGCTGAACCTTCACCGTTTTTCACAACTTTAGGAACCGGGCAGCCCATGTTGATGTCCAAAAATGCAAAGGGACGTTCCTCGATTCTCTTAGCTATTTCGCTCATAATTTTCGGGTCGGAGCCAAAAAGCTGCAGGGATACGGGAAGCTCTTCAGGGTGGATTGTCAAAAGACTCTCTGTATTTTTATTATGGTACATAATTGCCTTGGCGCTTACCATTTCCATGCATACAAGCCCGGCACCCTGCTCCTTGCAGAGCAAGCGAAATGGCAGGTCTGTTACTCCTGCCATAGGACCCAGTATATAAGAATTTTTAAGTTCAACATTTCCAATTCTCAGATGTTTCATGTCTATTATCTCACCGTTTTTTGTTTTTATTATAAATGAGACGAAGTCCGTTCAGAGTTAAGTCTGATTTATATATATCGATACTTTCTGTCTCCCGGGCAATGATTTTTCCAAGACCGCCCGTGGCCACTACGGTCAAATTTTCGTATCCGGATTCTTCTTTTATTTTGTTAACAATATACTCTGTCTGCCCAATAGCACCGTACACAAGCCCGGCCTGCATACTGGATATTGTCTCCTTTGCCAATATGGATTTGGGCTTCTTTATTTCAATAGCCGGGAGCATAGCAGCTCCTCCCCAAAGAGAACGTGCCGCAGTTTCAATGCCGGGAGCCGTGATGCCTGCCTCAAAGGTTCCGCCCGGGCCAATCAAGTCATAGGTGGTTGCAGTTCCGAAATCTACTACAAGGACAGGTCCTCCATAAAGCTCATATCCTGCCACCGCATCCACAATACGGTCCGGTCCGATTTCCTTAGGATTCTCAGTCACAATCCGGATTCCTGTTTTTGTTCCTGAGGACACCACCAGAGGGCTCACACTTAAGTACTTGATAATCCCATTTATCAGAGAATGCATGATATCCGGTACTACGGAAGCTACAATAACCGCATCCACATCACGGACATGTATGTCTCGATGCTGCAGGATGTCACAGATGGAAAAACCATACTCATCCGAAGTTCTTGGTTGTTTCGTAGTCATACGAAAAGTTCCGGTCAGTTTGTCATTATCAAACACTCCCAGCGTTATGTTTGTATTCCCAACATCAATCGTCAGTAACATCTACGTCCTCCCCTAAATAAAATACCCTGTAGAACATTTCCAGAGCCTCAAACAATTCTGTCTTAGTCTGCTGAAGTTCCTTTATCTTTAGGACACTTCCAATCTCATCAAATGTAAAATCATCTTCCTTATGTTCCACGCGCAGCTCCAAATTGCCTGCATCATCATATACTATCAACAGCACACCGCCCACATCCTCTGTGAACAGCACACACATAATCTGCAGCTCCTGCCTGATGCTCTCCGGCAGCATCTCAAACTCAGGATTCAAGTAAAACTTCCGCTCATAATGACTCGCGGCACAAAGTACAACTTCCTCTTCCATCTATAGTCCTTTCTGTTGGGCAGTGCAAAAAGGGGTCAGACCCTTTTGCACTCCGTTTTCAGAATATTCTGAATATTTAACTATGCATACCCGTAAATTCCCCGTACGGAAATTTCTCCGCTGGAAATTGCTTTCATGGTCCCGTCGCTCTCGCGCACCAGCAACTCACCTTTTTCATTGATACCCAGCGCATATGCATCATACTCCTCTTGACTCTCTATTATCCGCACTTCCTTTTCCCGGGTTATAAGTAAATTATTATATTCCTCCTGCAGCCGCCGTAAGTCCCCGTTCTCCATAAACAGTTGATAATTTTTTTCAAATTTCTTCATGATAAGGGCTATTATTTCACTCCGCCTCATAATCCGCCCCGTTTCCAGACGAAGGGAGGTTGCCTTTTTGGCCAGCTCTGCAGGCAGCTGCTTCATATTTACATTAATGCCGGTTCCTATAATAACATAATTGATGCAATCCATTTCTGTACTCATTTCGGTCAGGATACCGGCCAGCTTTTTCCTGTTGAGAATAATATCATTGGGCCATTTTATCTGAATATCCAGACTGGTGTATTCCTGCAGACCCTCAGCAGCACTTAATCCCATTGCCAGCGTGAGCATGGGGGCATTTACCGGCGGTATTTCGGGTCTGAGGAGTATGGACATATATATGCTGCTGCCGGCCGGTGATTCCCATGTCCTGCCGCGCCTGCCGCGTCCTGCACTTTGCTCCTCGGCAACAATAAGCGTTCCGTGAGAAGCACCCTGCTCTCCCAGCTGCTTTGCGCAAGTATTTGTAGAATCTATCTCATCAAAATAATATATCTTTTGGCCTGCCCAGTCCGTATCCATCATGCTGATAAGCTCTTCTCTGGTGAGGATATCTGGACTGTCCACCATATGATAACCGCGGTTTCGAACAGCTTCGATCTGATACCCCTCTTCTTTCAGCTGGTTGACTGCCTTCCACACCGCTGTCCTGGACACCCGCAGTACTTCACACAACTGCTGACCAGATACAAACCCCTCACTCTCACGCAGCATTTTCAATATTTGCGCTTTCAATTTTCCACCTCAAGTCTAAAAGGGGTCTGACCCTTTTGAGCACCATTTTCAGAATATTCTTAAAATTCTCCTAATGTCGCAGCCATTACTGCCTTGATAGTATGCATCCGGTTTTCTGCTTCATCAAATACTTTGGACTGTTCAGACTCGAAGACTTCATCTGTCACTTCCATATCCTCGATTCCGAACCTTTCCCCCATTTCTTTTCCAATTTTTGTCTTTAAATCGTGAAATGCCGGCAGACAATGCAGGAAAATCGCTTTTTTGCCTGCATTAGCCATAATTTCCTTTGTCACTTTATATGGAGAAAGTTCTTTAATCCGTTTTTCCCACACTTCGTCCGGCTCGCCCATAGATACCCAGACATCGGTGTAAATAACATCTGCGTCTTTTGTCCCGGCTTTTACATCTTCTGTTAATGTGATAGTCGCACCGGATTTTTCTGCATATCCTTCGCAGATTTCTACCAGTTCTTTATTTGGAAAATATTTTTCTGTCGTACATGCCACGAAATGCATTCCCATTTTTGCACATGCTATCATCAGAGAATTGCCCATATTAAATCTTGCGTCTCCCATGTACACCAGCTTGACATCCTTTAATCTGCCGAAATTTTCCCGGATTGTCAGCATATCTGCCATAACCTGAGTCGGATGGTATTCATTTGTAAGTCCGTTCCACACGGGGACCCCGGCATTCTCAGCCAGATCTTCTACTATCTCCTGACCGAAGCCGCGGTATTCAATACCGTCATACATTCTGCCCAGTACCCTGGCAGTGTCCTCAATGCTCTCTTTCTTTCCGATCTGTGAACCGCTTGGCTCCAGATATGTGGTCCCCATCCCCAGATCATGAGCTGCCACTTCAAATGCGCAGCGTGTTCTGGTGCTTGTCTTTTCAAAGATAAGAGCTACATTCTTGGCCTTATAATGATCCACAGGTACTCCATTCTTTTTTCTTTTCTTCAGCTCCTCAGCCAAATCAAGCAAATAAGTAATTTCCTCCGGAGTGTAATCTTTCAGTGTCAAAAAATTTCTTCCTTTTAAGTTCATACTATTTTCCTCTCCTGCATTCATTAGTATCTTATGATGTAGGGGGTCAAAAGGTATTTTGCCCCCTGATACCTACGGATTGCTCCGCACTTTGTGCTCCCAGCAAACAGGCTTCATCCCTTCCGTCTCTGCCTGCTCACTTCAAACATCAATATTCCTGCCGCCATAGCTGCATTCAGCGACTCTGCCTGTCCTTCCATAGGAATGCGGAGCCAGGTATCGGCACACCGGGCAATGTCAGAGTTCAAGCCATTTCCCTCATTTCCGATTAAAAATGCGGTTCCCCGGCGGTAATCTTCCTTGTCGTAGGAATTATCCCCTTTCAGATGAGCGGCGTAGATGCGAATATTTTTCTCTTTCAATGTGCGGATACCCTTTTGCAAATCATCCAGATAAAGAAACGGCATCCTGTAGATTGCCCCCATAGTAGAACGAATCGTCTTGGGATTGTAAATATCCACACAGTCCCTGCTCATCAGTATTCCGGTCGCTCCGGCGGCCTCCGCGGTTCTGAAAATGGTCCCCACATTTCCCGGATCTTGTAAATTATCCAGAACCAGTATGTGCGGAGTTCTCTTTCTGAGTATATCCTCCAGTCTATAATCCATCTGCCGGATAACCGCTAAAATGCCCTGGGGGCTTTTTGTGTCGGAAACATATGCAAATACCGTATCCGTCAGTACCTCCGGATGGCTTTTCATTTTCTCCAGCTCTTCCCGGTGCTTATTATAGTAAGTCTCCGACACATACAGCTTCAACAAAGATTTCCGGGGTGTCTCCCCGACCATACGGCTGCCTTCTGCAATAAATACCCGCTCCTGATTTCTTGCTTTGCTCTTTTTCTGAAACTGCAGCAGTTCCTTTACTTTTTGATTGCTTGTGCTTGTAATCATCTTTTTACACCTTAAATCGGTACCCGACTCCCCAGATTGTCTCAATATACTGTGGATGGGAGGTGTCATATTCTATTTTCTCCCGGATTTTCTTGATATGGACTGTGACTGTTGCAATATCTCCGATAGACTCCATATCCCAAATTTCCCGGAACAGCTCTTCCTTCGTATATACATGGTTTGGGTGCCCCGCAAGGAAAGTCAGCAAATCAAATTCCTTCGTAGTAAAAGATTTTTCCTCTCCATTTACCCACACACGCCTTGCTGTAGTATCTATCTTCAATCCTCTGATTTCTATAATTTCGTTTTCTTCTACATTACTTCCAATCAGACGCTCATATCTTGCCAAATGCGCCTTGACGCGTGCTACAAGTTCACTCGGGCTAAATGGCTTCGTCATATAGTCATCTGCCCCCAGGCCCAGCCCTCTGATTTTATCAATGTCGTCCTTTTTGGCGGACACCATAATAATCGGTGTGTTCCTCTGGCTCCTCACCTGCCGGCATATTTCAAATCCATCAACTCCCGGGAGCATCAGATCCAGGATTATTAAATCATAATCCTCCCCCAAAGCCTTTTTCAGTCCCAGTTCCCCGTCATTTGCCACTGATACGTCAAAATCACTTAGCTCCAGATAATCCTTTTCCAGATCAGCGATGCTTTCTTCATCCTCGACAATCAAGATTTTCTTACTCATCTAATGGTACCTCCTGATATTTTCTAACTACTAAATACATTGTTGTTCCAACCCCTTCTTCACTGGCGGCCCAAATCTTACCGCCATGCTCTTCTACAATCTTCTTGACAATGGAAAGTCCGATGCCGCTTCCTCCTTTCGAGGAATTCCGGGAAGCATCCGTCCGGTAAAATCTGTCAAAAATATTTGACAGATCCTTTGCAGCGATTCCTTTTCCATTATCTCCAAGTTCAACTTGAATAAAATCGCCTACATCTTTTAAATTCATTGTAATCCTGCCCTCTGGTTTGTCCATATATTTCAGAGAATTTGTCACAATATTGTTAATAACGCGCCTGAGCTGTTCTGGATCTACAATTACTTTTGAATCTGTCTCCACATAATTACGGTATGTGAATTCCACACCCTTTGCTTCCAGCTCAAGAGACATATCCTCCGCGCAGTCTCCAAAATACTGCTTTGCGGATATAGTCGTAAAGTTATAGGGAATACGGTTTGTATCAATTTTAGAATACAGCGTCAGCTCATTAATAAGCAAATCCATCTCATTAGCCTTATTGTATATTGTTTTGATGTATCTGTCCATCTTTTCCGGCGTATCCGCAACACCATCCATGATTCCTTCCACATAGCCTTTAATGGCGGTAATCGGCGTCTTAAGGTCATGAGAAATATTACTTATTAATTCCTTATTTTCTTTATCATATGCAATTTTCTCCTCCGCATTCGCCTTTAACCGCAAACGCATTTCTTCAAAGTCCTGACAGAGCTGCCCAATCTCGTCGTCTGTCTCACTTTTTATTTCGAAATCAAGATTCCCTTCCTTAATATTCCTCGCGGCCCTCTGCAGCTTAGCAAGCGGCACAGATACTGTTCTGTAAATCCAGTAAATCAAAATTGCAGCTGTCATGAAAACAATCAGCAGATAAAGCTGCTGAAACTCCCCGCCCCTGCTCCCGCTAAATGTGTACACTGCTGCTGTGGTAAAAATAGTCGGCAATACCATCACCGTCATAAAGGCAATCACCAGCTTCGTCTTAAGCTTCATAGCGCACTCCTTTCGAAAAGCGAAAAGGGGTCTGACCCTTTTGCAGTTCGTTTTCTGAATATTCTGAAAATAGGCAGACACCGACGGTGCCTGCCCTACCTTTTCCTTAACGCACCTGACTACTTATATTACAGGTATTTTTTTAATGCGTCAACTTTATCTAACTTTTCCCATGGTAAATTTAAATCATTGCGCCCGAAATGGCCGTATGCTGCCGTTTGCTTATAGATGGGACGGCGCAGATCCAGCATTTTTATAATGCCTGCCGGACGCAGATCGAAGTTTTCACGAATAATGTCTACCAGCTTATCTTCGGAAATTTTTCCTGTGCCGAAGGTATCAACCATGATGGAGGTGGGCTGCGCTACCCCGATGGCATAGGAAAGTTGTATTTCGCACTTCCGGGCCAAACCTGCCGCCACAATATTTTTTGCTGCGTAGCGGGCAGCATATGCTGCGGAGCGGTCCACCTTCGTGCAGTCTTTTCCTGAAAATGCGCCGCCGCCGTGCCGCGCCATTCCGCCGTATGTATCTACAATAATCTTGCGCCCTGTAAGTCCGCTATCCCCGTGTGGTCCGCCAATTACAAAACGCCCGGTCGGATTGACAAAGAATTTTGTATTGCTATCTACCATTTGTTCCGGTATAACTTCATCAAAGACATACTTTTTAATGTCCTTATGAATCTGCTCCTGGGATGTATTCGGGTCATGCTGGGTGGAAAGTACAACTGCATCCAGCCTTTTGGGTACTCCGTTTTCATCATATTCTACCGTTACCTGTGTCTTTCCGTCAGGACGAAGATAAGAAAGCGTACCATCCTTTCTTACCTTTGTCAGCTGTCTTGCCAGTTTGTGGGCCAATGCCGCAGGATAAGGCATGTATTCCTCCGTCTCATCGGAAGCGTATCCAAACATCATTCCCTGATCTCCGGCCCCTATCGCCTCAATTTCATGATCCTGCATTTTATTTTCTTTGGCTTCAAGCGCCTTGTCGACACCCAGAGCTATATCCGGGGACTGCTCATCAATTGCTGCAATTACACCACATGTATCTGCATCAAATCCGTATTTTCCTCTCGTATATCCAATCTCACGTACTGTATCTCGCACAATTTTCTGGATATCCACATATGCGTTAGTCGTAATCTCGCCCATTACCATCACAAGCCCCGTTGTTGTGCAGGTCTCACACGCCACACGGCTCATTGGGTCTTTTTCCATCAGTGCGTCCAGAATTGCGTCTGATATCTGATCGCACATTTTATCCGGATGCCCTTCTGTTACTGATTCTGATGTAAATAATTGTCTTTCCATATTGTTTCTCCTTTGACATGTTGGGATTGCATTTTCTGCAATCCAAATCAGCTCTTTCTCCTCGGGGCCATTTTCTATGTACTTCTTCAGAAGTATAAAGAAAACAGTCCACAAAAAGCGGACTGTTTATATACCATAAATCAATCCTCTTATTGTTCGATTACTCGCTCAGGTTGGCACCTTCCTTTACAGGGGTTGCCGCGGTTTCACAGGTCCTTTGTACCTCCACCGCTCTGAATAAGAGAAAGCTTGCTTATTAAATTGTTATAGATTCATATGATATTTTACACCGTATTGCGCATATAGTCAATATACATCTTATAAATTTTGTAGCCGATTCTATTTCACCTATATTCAGTCCGGTCTATATCAACACTGCTCACAGGTATCACCGGAAGAGGCGCAGTCTCATGCCTCCCCAGCATCTTTTCCATCCATATCATATCATACCACATTCCTGCCTTATAACCGCATCTATGAAAATGAGCTACCGTCTCATATCCCATTTTCTCATGAAATGCAATGCTTTCCGGATTTGGATAGGTGATGCAGGCATTCAGGTTCAGAATATGCTGCTCCACGAGAATCTCCTCCAGTTTCTGGTACAACTTCCTTCCTATTCCTCTGCTCTTGTATCCCTGCCCAATATAAATTGTAGTCTCCACCGACCAGTCATAAGCAGCCCGGTCTTTGAAAGAACAGGCATAGCAATATCCTATAATCTTGCCTTTTTCTTCTGCTACAAGATAAGGAAATTTCTCCATAATACCAAGCATTCTCCTGCGAAATTTTCTCAGGTGGGGCACCTCATATTCAAACGAATTTGCTGAATCTGTAACATAAGGAGCATAAATATCCAGTATACCCCTTGCATCCTTCAAAGATGCCATCCGAATCATAATTTCATCAAGCTTCATCTTCTCACCTCAACCATTTCTCACCGGCTGTTTCTTTAAATATGCCTTTAGAATTAATTTTTACATTAGGACTCAATTCTTCAAAAAACTTGTAAAACTCAGCCTGCTCCTCTTTACCTTCAATATACTGTGTTGTGTATCCTGTCTGCAGACAGGGCACAAATGACATCTCATCCAATCCCTCTGCACTGATATCCAACTTCAGAAGTCCGGTATATTTTGTCTCATCATTAAACCAGAAGTCTCCCATACTGTAAATAACCGGTTTGCCCTCTATATATTCCATCCCCTGCAGTACGTGGGGATGCCCCCCTACCACAATATCGGCACCCGCTTCAAGAAATTCCTTTCCCATATCATGCTGATACTGTGAATAAGCATTTGTATCCTCTTCGCCCCAGTGAATATAGGCAATAAGGTAATCACACTGCCCGGCTGCTTTTCTGATTACCTTATTATATTCTGTCGTATCATAAGCCTCCAGCACCCCCGGAGAATTCGCCTCAGCAGCAGGAGTATAGTAAACAATCTCCGCATTTGTTGCTGCAACAAAACCAACCTTAATACCATTTACCACAAAATAAATGGGGAGTTCGGCTTCTTTACTGTTCCTGCCGCCTCCCACATAAGGAAGTTCTGCTTCATCCAGCAACTCTAACGTATCCAGCATCGCATCCCTTCCGTAATCGTAAATGTGATTATTGGCCAGAGAAACCAAATCTGTTCCCATTTCTTCCAAAAGTTTCATACGCTCTGGCTTCGCCCGAAACGTGTACAGCTTGTTTTCCAGCGGTTCTCCCCTGTCACTGATACAATACTCATGATTCAGGTAAAAAACATCGGCAGCATTGGACATTTTTAACAACTCTGGTGAAATGCATTCCGACAGATTATTTACTGTATCATAATAGTCCAATACAAATCCATTCTCGGCCAGGCAAAGATCCCCTGCAATCACTACCTCTACAGGTTTTCCGGCTTCCCCAGCCTTTAGATAAATCCCCTGTTCTTCCGCCTTTTTGGCATTGTCCAAATACCCCCTATACCTGTCATAGACAACGTACATAGTCTCTCCCACCGCTGTATAAATATCCTCGGTGGAAAACTTTCCGTCCTGTGTCTCCTGTAAAATAGCCTCTTTGCATTCAGGGTAAGCTTTCATAAACCATAAGGCAAAAGAGTTGTCCAGCTTTTTCCCCGCATCCGCCGAAGCCTCAACTGATGTATCAGTCACAGCAGGAATCTCTGTATTGCCTGCACTTTCCTGCTCGTTCAGAAACCTCTCGTAACAGCTCTGTACAGCTTCTATTCCCTGCTCCAGCCTCGCAGCCTGCTGCTTCTTGACTCCATGGTCCTTAATACCCCGCACACAAAGCACTGCAACAAGTACCACAAAAAAAGCTGTGCTTCCCAGAACAATCAGCCTCCTGCACCGAACCTGTTTCCTACGTAGAATCTGTCTTCTTTGTCTCGCAATCTGACGCCTG
>ENA-UOOE01002123-UOOE01002123.1-fermentation-metagenome-genome-assembly--contig:-NODE-2123-length-14912-cov-51.270445_pt1 | contig 14912 bp, 14 predicted proteins | sample MGYA00245776_ERZ724021 | MGnify/ENA primary metagenome ERZ724021 (study PRJEB28704, sample SAMN03018321) | fermentation metagenome | biome: anthropogenic terrestrial biome; feature: soil...
GGTCACATTCAAACCAAACACATCACCACTCTGAACCCAAACACCATGAATTTCATCATCCCCTCCAGCTGCAGCTGTTGTGTTAGTGGAATTTCCAGAATTGTTTGTGTTATCATTTATTGTACTGGCTGAATTGTCATTAGCTGCACTGTTCGAGCTGTTTTCTGCTGGATTTGCCACAGCTAATTCATTTGAACTTTCGTTCAGTGATGAACCATTGGATATGCTAGAATTAGACTCTGTATTTGTTGTATTTCCCGTTACAGTGGTGTTTGAAACCCCTGTTGTTATATTTCCCGTTAACGATTGGGTGCTGCTTGAGTCTGTTAAGTTATCACTTGTTTGGTTACTTAAGGACTCGGCAAATGCACCGCCTACATTAGACGCCATCATGCACATAATGAGCACGAGCGCCAATAATGCGTTCCGCTTAATTATATCGCCTCCGATGTCCAGACTTTTAAACCCTCTAATTATGAGTTCCACAATAGTAAATTTTTACATCTCTAAATATTATGGTCTTAAAAAGGTTTCTGAACAATCATAAAATCTAAAAAAGACCACATATAAATATTACGATTTAAAAATCACTAATAAAACAGCAAATAACCTTTTTTTAGATTTAAAGCCCTCTTAAATAAGTTCATCTTCATGATATAAGAATATTTTCTTCTAATTTCTTATATCATGAAACAAGGAAGATTCAATCGTTATTTCAAGAAAAAAAACAATTTAGATAACTTTTTAATCAACACTACACTTTTTAAATCCTCAACCAAATTACAAGCCATTGTTTTTTAAAAAAATGACTATAAATCTCTATTTTTTAGAATAAAGAAATTTCCAAGTCTATTAATATTAACTTTATCCCCGCATTAACCCTAAGCTTCCAATTTAAACCCAGTTAATCCCGAAAAATCCAATTTAAACAGCTTAAAAATGGTACAAACCCCTTTTTCAAGCTCTTTTTTACTGAAATACTCAAAAATATTCACTTAAAACCAAAAATTACCCACAAAATAACTATAAATCCTATAAACCTTTCAGTAATCCCCACAAAAGACTGAACAATCCCACAAAAAAAATTGCCTTACAAAAAAAATGAACTTACTGCTCTAACAATCTCCTCAATTTTCATAAAAAAGAAATAATCCATCTTCCTATTAAAGAAACTCAAAGCGTTAACCGTTGATTCTCCAAAGTTTCGTATGAACCATTTTTCAAAGGATTCCATGTCATCTGAGTTTTTTGTGGGTTTATTCCATGAGAGCCAGCCTTTACTGAATAATACTGTTTGAACCATCTTTAATCTAATCCATACTCTCCTATTGATTATACATGTCGTAATAACATGTTAAAAGTTAAATTAACCATTAAAAATAGAATATTTTAAAATATTAAAAATAAAATTACGTTTAATTTTAAGGAAAAATTAATCTATATGGAAATATTGAAACTGTGACCTTCCCAATATTAAGTTAGATAACATGAAATTTCTGAAAAAATTTTCAATTGAACCTGTCAATGAACATCTTTACGAGGTGGCCTTTCTTCATGAGTCCTACTCCAATGAAAATAACCTTGATGAATGTTATGAACGATTGGAATTTCTAGGCGATACAGTTCTGGATCTGGTGGTATCTGAATTTTTGTACAGTAAGGATTCCAGTTTAACTGAAGGTCAATTAACCCGCATGCGTTCTAACTATGTATGCAAACAAGCGCTCTACACATATTCTACTGAATTAGGGCTGGATAAATATGTAAAATTGGGCGTGGGCTGCAAGTTAACAAAACGAGAAAATGAGTCCGTTATAAGTGATGTATTCGAATCATTTATTGGGGCTTTGTACCTTGATCAGGGCCTGGGCACTGTTAAAGAATTTTTATATAAAACAGTCATACCCCACATAAAGGGTGGAGACATCTTTTTTCATGACTACAAATCTAAACTGAAACAGTTGTGTGATCATAAAGGTCTTGAAATAAACTATAAGCTGATCAGAGAAGAAGGAGAACCACATGATAAAACATTTACCATGGCAGTAATAATCAACGGTGAAAAGTATGGAACAGGCTGCGGTGGAAGTAAAAAAGAAGCAGAACAGAATACTGCCAAGGTTGCACTGAGCAAAATTTGAATTTTTCTTCTCAGTGTTGCTCTTTTATTCTGATTTAAAGAGTTATTCCTGATTTAAAGACAAAAATTAAATCAAATTTCTATTTTTTTAAATCAAATTTTTATTTTATTTTTAACTGCCATTAATTTTCATGCAGCATTTGTACTACAAGGATTATTGTTAGATAAATATGTTATAAAGCTATATTTTAAGCAATAAGTATATACTAGATAAATGGTAGCTACTAGATAAATGGTAGCTCCAAAAAAGAGATTCTTAGTTTTCTTAAAGAATTAAAAGGATTTCGAGAAAATTTAATCAAAAGTTACTTCAATCAATTTTCAGGAAAACTTTAACAATTCATTCAAGGTTTTATTCTACTACATCAGCGAAAGCAAAGTTCCTTCTTGTAGAATTAATTCTGATTTTAACTTCATCGCCAACTTTAGCGCCTGAAACAAAAACCACAAAACCTTCTATACGGGCAATTCCGTCTCCGTCTCTTCCGGTGTCTTCAATTTTAACGTCGTATTCTTCCCCTTCATTGACAGGACAACTGTATCCTCTATCATTACCGTAACTATTTCCAAACAAATTTATCACTTCCATTTTACCTAAAAGATTAATTAGCCTCAAAAATTAAATAACCTAAAAAGGTCAGATAATCTAAAAAGCCAATTAGTCTAAAAAGGCTAAGGAGTATATTTGTCTTTAAGAGTATATAAAGTAATGTAAAAAAACCCCAAATTTTTGACAGTGCCAAAATTGGACATTTCAACATATTTATATCAATTTTTCTAGAAAAAGACTTGATAATCCTTTTAGACCTTTAAAAGTTAAGCTTTTCAATTAAAAGTTATACCCTCTAAAAATTATTTTTTTTGGATGTTGTACAAGTTGGTTAAGTTTAGTCAAAACCAAAGTTCTGGATTTGAAAGATTTTTTGCAGAAGTACTAGCTTTTTTTAAGTCTTCAACATTAGAATGTCCCTTATTTACTTAAAACAATGAATTTTTATGTACTTTCTCTTCTTTTTGGTATGAAAATGCTTGTGATAAACCCTAAAATTAAAATTAACGTCAGAGCATTGAAAGTCTGCTTCATTGCCGAACTTATGGTGGAATCAACTATCTGGTTCACCTCAGGCACTAAGCTGGGAGGAATATCCTGTGGAGCAACTGTCTGCATCTTCTCAACGTAGTTTATTAGGCTCGTTTGGATCTGCTCCTGACTCATATTTCCAGATATGTTTGAGTCTCCTATTGAAACTACAAGGCCATTAAATATTCCAATTAAAAGTAAAACTCCTATTAATGCAGTTCCCAGTGAATAACCTAAATTTTTAAACGCATTTAAAAATCCAGAGGCATCAGTTTCTTGATCACTGCTTACAGAGGTGATAATGAGGTTGGTGAGTTGTGAAAGCAGGAGCCCTATGCCCATGCCAAATATCACTGTTCCAGGTACAATGTCTAGTATCTGTGTGTTTAAATTGAATGAACCTCCCAGCATAAACGTTCCAAATGTTGAGAGAGCGAATCCCACCATGATGATGTATTTGGAGTTTAAAAATGATGAGAGTCTTGCACCTAAAAATGAAAAGGCCAGGATAATAAGAGAGGCTGGTAGGAGGGCAACACCAGTCATAAATGCATTTAGTTTGGTTACCTGCTGGAGGAAAACAGGAACTATGAAGAGGAATCCAGCAAGGGGTATTTGCTGTATAACTGAATTTATATTACCCAATCCAAATACACGATTTTTAAGAAGGGAAACATCTGATAGTGGGACTAAACCCTTCTTGGTTCTTCTCCTCTGCCACAGTAAAAATATCAAAAATAGAAAAATACCTGGTATTATGAGTAAAACCACATAACTCCAAAATTGAGGTTTTGAAAGGAGTAGAATACCCAGAACTATCATGATCATGGAAACTACTGAGAGTAAGGCTCCCACTTTATCCAGATCCTTCCATTTAAGGGTTGGTTCCGATTCTGTCAGGTAGTGCCTGAGTAAAAATATAACAGCTACAAAAACCAGCTCAGAACCAAAAACCAGCCTCCACGAGAGGAATGTTGTAAAGACACCACCCACTATCGGGCCTACTGCAGCGCCCATAGCTGCTATTCCTCCCCATATTCCGAAGGCAGTGACTCTGTCTTTGCCTTCATAGGCAGCACCCACAATGGTGGTTGTTGCAGGCATGATCATTGCAGCTCCAATGCCTTCCAGAACTGCCCATCCAAGAAGAAGCATTGAAGCATTGATGCTCAAGGTTGCAGTGGCTGTTCCGGCAGCGTACACCATTAATCCCCAAAGAAAGGTCTTTTTTCTGCCGAGGATGTCCTGGAGTTTGCTTCCAAGCAGCATGAATGAAGCAATGGTCAGGGCATATAAGGCTATTATGGCCTGAATTGTTGGGAGGGTGGTGTTTAGTTCAACAACCAGTGTTGTTATTGCAACATTCATTGCCGAGGAGTCCAGTACAATTATGAAAATTGCCAGGCAGGCGATTATGACTACTCCCCATTTGTACTGGTTTTCCTGAGTCATAATACCACAGTTTCAATTGAATAATTTAATTTAACCCAACTTTGAACTGTAATTAAACTCCATGGCTCCCGTTCAGCAGTTTGATCATGGTGGACTTTTTTTAAGCAGTTCCATTAAAACCACAGCATTATTATGTTTCTCATCCCTTGCGGAGTATACCAAGGTTAAATTCCTATTAGATTTTTCCATAATTTTTAAATGCTTTACAAGCTCTTTTTTATCCTTAAGTTCGTCCAGGTACTTATTTTTGAACTCTTTCCATCGTTCAGGGTCATGAGCAAACCATTTTCTCAAGTTGTCACTGGGCGCAATGTCTTTCATCCATAAATCAAGCTTTATACTATTTTTAGACACTCCTCTAGGCCACAATCTATCCACCAAAACTCTAAAACCGTCCTCTTTTTCAGGAGGAAGGTAGGCTCTTTTCGTACTGATCATAGTACTCTTTATGTAAAAAGTCATATTTTAATCTTTAGATGATTTGCTTACAAAAACAAAATCTAATTACAAAAACAGGGATCTTTACATGAACAAAAAAGTGGTTAAAAGTAGAAGCTAAAAAGTAAATAGGGTCATATTACTGTTTAAGTTCAATAATTAATGGGATAATTACTAAAAATACAAATAGAAGAATAGTGGATCTTTGATTAGGATATGGAGATATTTGAGTAGAACCTAAAATTTACTTGATGAAGGTTACTTGACGAATGGGTTTTGTAAACAAATTAGAAGTATCTCATTTGTACTTTTTTTAATCTTATTTTCGTGATAGGCTTGTTAACCATTCAAGCACTTCATCTGCAATATTTTCAGATATATCTTTGATCCAGTCTTTTTCACTCCATTTACATATTTCTCTCTCATCAATGTCTCCAACCACATCTTCAATGCTGTCTTGATCATCGTAGGTTCCTATTTGGGATTCACAGAAATTAAAATTCTTTTCACGGTTATCAAACAGCAGATCCCAGTTTTGTGAATTTCTAAGTTCCCAGTACCAGTAGTAATTTTTAACGATTTCTTCTTCTGCATCTGGTTTATCAGAAGCTTCCTCTTCTGTGTAGCCTACAATAAGCACGTTACCATCCAGATAGATACGCTTCTCCCAGACGTCTTTGGTTCCCTGTAGCTTCTCCAGTTCCGTTTTTTCTATCATCTCTACAAGTTCTTTTTTCTCAATCATTTTTAAAACCCCATAAATGAATAAGAAGGGAAACTATGTGAAGATGGAGATTCTGCGCAAGATATCACACCTTTCCAGAACATTTTTTCAGGATAAAAACTTGCTGCACTCCCTGATGATCTTTTGTACCCTTAACAATGATCGTGTACCTTTAATGATCTGGTTATCATCATTAATTAAGATTCTTGTCATGAATTACTGGCAGTTTCTAAAGTTTCAGCGCACTGTTTTCTCTGCATGTTGAATTTCAAATAAAATAAAAAAATAGAGGCCCTTTAAAAGGTGAAAGGACATCCAGAATCAATATTTATGCTCTTTTAAGTCTCCAACGTGGATTGTATTCTTTTTCGTAGCCTGAAACGCCGTCAAAATCAACTCCTGTCACTGAAGAAGTTAATTCTCCTCCATCAGCACCCTTTGGGTTGTATCTGAGTACTCCCCAGCGGCCTGATGAGGGGTCGTAGTTCAACCAGGTTACGTAGTACCATTTGTAATCGTATCCTGAGTCAAATGCACCTGTAGGCATGAACCTGCCACTAATCGTTGGTTTCCCCATATTTGAGGTTGTTTTTTCCATTTTTGATTCTGTTTTTTCCACTGTTTTTGTATCAGTTGTTGTTTGTTCCGTGGATCTGGTGAGTTTCGAAGCATTAATCTTTGAGATGGTGTAATAGCTCTGATTTTTGAGTAGTTCCTTTAGATCAGATACTTGATATTCATCTGCGCCTATTTTTAAGTTGTTGTTAACCTCGTTTATTCCCGTTTTTTGATTTAAATTGTTTTTTCCGATATTCTGGGGTTCAGCAGCTGCAAAGGGCAGAATACTGAACATGATACACAGGGCGAATATCACGGTGTACGTGGTTTTTCGCTTAATTATACCTCCTCCATGTTCTACATTCCTAAAAACTTGCTTGTAGAACTTTTTTGGTACTCTCTTTACTAACTCCATCATCACATATAAATTCTTTGTTTTATTTTTCAAAAAAAGACGTTCATAGAACGTATTTTTGGGTTTAAGGCCTTTTAAGATGGAATTTAAATGTCCGATCAGGGATTAATTTTTTTGGTTTGTATTTTAGCCAACATGACACAATCCAAATGTTATTTCAAAAAAGAGACGTTCATTAAATGATTTTATGGTATTTCACTGATCCCCGTGGATGTCCTCTAAACCAGCCATTAAGTAATACTAATATATGTCTATTTAGAAGGGTTTAATTTTAAATTAGAACCTTTAAAATTTACGTTAACAAATTTAACAAATTTTTAAATGTTTTCTTTAATTTGATGTTTTTCAGGGAAAGTCGGCTGAATAACTCCTAATAAGATCATAACATAATTAATTTAAATATTAATTAACCCTTCACTAGGGCATCAAGCTGATGGAACCAATTTGAGGGATCAATTTAAACCAGTCCAGTGGATCAATCCAAAGGTTTTACTTAAGTAGCGTAACCATCTACCTGATCTAACTTATTATAAAATAAAATAAATGATTTTGAAGGATTAAAATGTCTAAAGTTAAATTTTTTTTAGTATTCTTCCTTTTAAATCCTTTTAAAGCTTTCCACTTTACCTTCGGTTCCAACGAGAACTTCATCAGCAAGCCCAGTGAAAATGCCGTTTTCAACAACCCCCGGAATTGAGTTGAGCTCAACTTCAAGGTCCCATGGGTTTCCTATTTCCTCAAATGCCACATCCAGCACGAAGTTTCCATTGTCTGTTACCACAGGCCCATCCTTGCGTTCAGCCATTCTGAGGCTGGGTGCGCCTTCCATTATTTCAATCCTGCGCTGAACAACCCTCAAAGCCTCTGGAAGGACCTCTACAGGTACTGGTATGCTTCCAAGCTGGTTTACCATCTTTGAAGAGTCCACGATCACAACAAAACGAGCTGCTGAGCCATCAACTATCTTCTCCATTGTGTGTGCTGCACCTCCACCTTTTATAAGGTTGAGGTCGGGATCAACCTCATCTGCACCGTCAACTGCTATGTCAACATCGTGTTCGTTTAGGGTTGTAATGGGAATTCCTGATTCATTGGCAAGGAAAAAAGATTGATATGAAGTTGGTATCCCCATAATTTCTATTTCCTCTTCTTTAACCCGTTCTCCCAGTTTTTTTATGAAATAGTGGGTTGTTGAACCGGTTCCAAGTCCAACCACGTCTCCATCCTGCACAAGTTTTGCAGCTTCATGTCCAACAATTCTTTTAAGTTCCATTTTTGTTTCCCCTTTAGATCAGTACCTCAAAAGTACTGTTGTTAGATCCAGACCCTTTGCACACCTGCCATTGATTTTCCTGATTTTTTTAACTATCCTGCATTTATCTTCCCTGTACAAACCTTCCGGGAAACATAAATCTCTCAGTGAACATTCTTCATCACATTCTGGTGGAGAAAATACGATGTTAGAACCTTCAAAAGCTTTTTTAGAGTCTACAGCCGCCTTTATGTATGCTTTGTCGACTTCAACCACCTTCACCTTGCCCCCCTCATGGATGGGGCAGGGATGTTCAGTATCCTTCACATCTTTTATGATGTACATTCTCCCGCTTTCAAGGGGATCTATGCAAGTACTTTTAAATCTACATTTTTCACATTCAGAAGAGGCACCGTAGTGCCTGAATATAAGTCCTTTATCTGCAAGATCTTTTCCAATAAGTGTTATCATATTATCACCCTAAAATAAAGGGATTTTAACCCTCTTTTAATTTAAATAAAACTGTTGAGTGTTGATAGAATGAATTCAGTGATTCATCAGGAACATCAAATTTACTATATATGTTTGATCATATAAATCTGATTTAAAATTCAGCTGAGAAATAGACCTAAAAAAGAAATTTTTTTCAGTTCAAAGATTATTTGGGTAACCATTCAAAAAAAGCTGGTTTTTACCTTTTCATCAATCTTAATGTGCCGATTTATCGAAAATAATGTGTTGGTTTATCAAAAATAATGTGTTGATTTATTGAAAAACTAAACTTTAGGTTAACACGCCAGCAACACGTGGATCAAAATTTATAACCTCATCAGGGTATTAATATCCATCAGAGTATTAACATCTCAGTGAATATATAACTATCCTAAACTCTTTTACAATGAATATTCAAATTATGCAGGAATGTTAAGGATTTAACATCAAAAACAAGCTTTAAATCCTTACAGTTTAATAAGATTACAGTTTATTAAGATCAATTCATTAAGGTCAATTTAGTAAGGCCTAAATGAGATGAAAAATTTAATTTTCTTGAAGTTTTCTTAAGTTTTTCTTAAAAAAAGGTGCTGGATCTTAAAAAAAGTACTGGAGAATTGGAAGTTTTTAATCCAAGATCCATGGATGGATCATATAACCCCTGTTATGGTTGCCAGTGCTTCTGCTGCTTCTTCTGTAAGACCGCGGTCTCCAAGAATGGTATACCTTTCTTTACGAATTTCATGGGCTTTTGTAAGTGCTTCTATGATATATTCTGGTTTAATTCCAATTTCACGTGCTGTTGTTGGGGCTTTAATGGTTTTTAAAGTATCCCTGATGAATTTCCAGTCTCCTCCATGGAGGTACATCATCAGTATGGTTCCAATGCCGCACTGTTCACCATGAAGTGCCGGTTTGGGTGCTACAATATCCAGCGCATGGCTGAATTTGTGTTCAGAGCCGCTTGCAGGTCTGCTTGTACCTGCTATGCTTATGGCTATCCCGCTGCTTATTAAAGCTTTCACAACCAGCCCTGCACTTTCTGGGAGTCCTTCCTTAATGGCATCTGCAGATTTCATGGTCATTTTAGCAGTCATGATGGATAAAGCTGATGCAGAATCACTGTAAGGTTCATTGAGAAGTCTGTGTGCAAGTTTCCAGTCCATTATTGCTGTATAATTTGATATTATATCACCGCATCCTGCTGCAAGCAGCCTGAAGGGAGCTCTGCTTATAATTGTTGTATCTGCAATAATTCCTATCGGTGCTTTTGCCTTCAGGGAAACGCTTCCCTTGTCATTTTTTATTGAAGCCCTTGGTGAAGCTATTCCATCATGGGATGCTGCTGTTGGCACGCTTATGAAATGAATTTCTGATCTGGTGGATGCAAGTTTTGCAACGTCTATGACCTTTCCTCCACCAACACCGAGAACGATTGAAACATTTTTAATTCCATCCTGAACTTCCATGATTGTATCTTTTGAGGCCTGTTTTATGGTTATGCTTTCAACCTCAAAATTTTCATCCTGAAGGCTTTTAATTGCTCTTTCACCCGCAATTTTGTTGGTTTTAGGTCCGGTTACAACCAGAGCTTTACCTTTAATTTTCAAGTCCTTGCAGATGGTACCAGTTTCATCGATCACTCCTTCACCGGTGTGAATCTCTCTTGGGAGCTGAATTTTTCTGAAATCCATGTTATCGTACCTTTTCATATCCTAATGTTTTTGGCATTGTGCAGTAAAATAGTTTTTGATTTTCTTCTTTAACGAAAGATTCTTTAATTCATTTAAATAGAAAGGGAGAGTTTAAAGCCTACAGAAAAATAGAAAACAATTTAATTGGATCAATAGTTGCAAGTTTGATCTTTATATCTTTGGTCTTCACACCCAACAAAGAGTGATATTCCTGGGTTTTAAGTTCAACTTTCTTTAAAAGATTACTTATCTTTACTTGTTTAAAAGATTATTTTTCTTTAAAAAGATTATTTTAGCAAATTTTGTTTAAAAAATTTAAAAGCTTCAATGGTTATATAAAAAAATATACAAATAATTACAAAGTTTCAGATAATTAAAGTTTAAAAATTATTTGGTAGATCTGATAGTATGTTGTAGACCTACTGAATTCAGGTAGATGTATCATAGGTTTGTTAAAGTGGTTAATCCATAACATTGCCTATCAAAATTTACCACCTAAACCTACCAAAATTTAAAAAATTTATTAATCGCGTTAAATAATAAATATGGTGAATAAATGTCAGATTTCAGCGAATGGTTCCATAATATTTTAGACGAAGCAAAAATAGTTGACACAAGGTATCCAATAAAGGGAATGCATGTTTGGCTCCCTCAGGGCTTTAAGATTAGGAAGTACACGCTTAAGATCCTGAAGGAAATACTCGATGAAGACCATGAAGAAGTGCTTTTTCCAATGTTAATACCTGAAGATGAGCTTGAAAAGGAAGCAATACATGTTAAAGGGTTTGAAAATGAGGTTTACTGGGTAACACACGGCGGACTCACAGAGCTCAACGAAAAACTGGCTTTAAGACCTACAAGCGAAACAGCAATGTACCCAATGTTCTCTTTATGGGTACGGTCGCACACAGACCTTCCAATGAAATTTTACCAGGTTGTTAACACTTTCCGGTATGAAACCAAACATACAAGACCCCTCATAAGGGTCAGGGAGATCACAACCTTTGAGGAGGCTCATACAGTCCATGAGTCCAGAGAAGATGCAGCAAAGCAGGTTGAAAAAGCTGTTGAGATTTACAGGCGGTTCCTGGACATGCTGGGAATACCATACCTCATAACCCAGAGACCTGAGTGGGACAAGTTCCCAGGTGCAGAGTACACGGTTGCCTTTGACACCCTGCTTCCAGACGGGAAAACCCTTCAAATTGCAACGGTGCATAATCTCGGCCAGACATTTGCAAAAACATTTGAAATAACCTATGAAACAGCTGAAGGTGACCATAAATACGTTTACCAAACATGTTACGGCCTTTCTGACAGGGTTATAGCTTCTATAATAGGTATACATGGTGATGAATCAGGTTTATGTCTTCCAACAGATGTTGCACCTTACCAGATCGTAATAGTTCCCATAATCTTTAAAAAGGGTAAAGAAGAGGTCCTTGAATTCTGCAGAAACGTTCAGGACTCTCTGAAAAATAAAGGAAATCTCAGGGTTCATCTGGATGATAGAGATATAAGGGCCGGTAAAAAATATTATGAATGGGAGATGAAGGGAATACCACTCAGAATAGAAATAGGACCAAGAGACATTGCAAATAAAAAGGTTGTAATCGTTAGAAGAGATAAACACGAGAAAAAAATCCTGGACTTCAACCCAGAAAGCTTTGTTGAGGATATTGAAGCAGTGATGCAGGACATAAATGAGAATATGAGGAGCAAGGCATGGGAAACCTTTAACAGTAAGGTTAGAACCGTTGAAAATGTAGAAGAAGCTTCAAAGGAGATCTCTGAAAATAAGGGCATTGTCTCATTTGGTTGGTGTGGTGAAGAATCTTGTGGAAAGGAACTTGAAGAAAAGGTAAATATGGACATCCTTGGAATCAGAGGGGATGTTGAAGATGATAAAAAATGTATAAACTGCGGCAAACCCGCAAAACACGTTGCATTCATGGCAAAAACATATTAAGATAAGAGGGGGATGAGATGAACTTCAGGGTAATTCTTCTTGTATTTGTAATATTCATCTTTGCAACGGGATTTGGATTTATGAGCTACTCTGAATCCCTGGGCTTACCTTTGAAACAGGCATATAATGAAGGTAAAGTGACTGTTGTGCAGAACACCACAGCAGGAACGGTTCCACATTTGATTACAATACATAACAATGGTACAAAACCTTTAAAAGTTCAAAAAGGGGATATACTTAAAAGTAACTCTTCTCAGGACGTTGTGGTTGCAGAAGATAAATCAGTGCCACAGAACTCCGTGACAAATGTTAACGTTTACTGCTTTGAACCAGCACAGAAGGCAGTTGCAGGGGCAAAACTCCAACCATTCTCAACAGCATCCAGCCAGATAAAGGAGATCATAGATGCATCAAACCCCTCTGATATCCAAAATGCAACCGCAGCCCAGCTTCAAATATGGGTCGTTGTATCCGGAGGAAATTTAAATATTTACAGTGGAGAGCCAGCTGCACTGGTTGACACTCAGGGAATAACCTTTTCAAAACTTCGACAGGGATTGTCAGATGCTAAATCATCTGCGATGGCCAAATTTAGCGTTACATCAGATGGACTGGAAAGTTTGGCAGGTAACAGCACAAGTTCAGGTGCGGATTTAAACATCCTGGACTGGTTAAAGAGTTCCTTTGGAATATGAAATAAAATAGAAATGATTTATCTTACTGAAGGCAGTAAAACAGTGTAAAACATGAAAATCAGGAATAAAAAGACAGAAGGTTCATAGACATGAAAACGTTTGCAATAATCCCAGTATCAAGGTTTTCAAACGCTAAAACAAGACTATCACCAACTTTAACCCCTTTGGAACGTGAAAATCTTTTAAAATCCATGTTGAAGGATGTTATAAAGGTTTTAAATCAAGTTGTCAGTGACGTAATTGTTGTAAGCTCTGATGAAAATGTTTTAACATTTGTAAAAGATGCTGGCGCCATACCACTTAAAGAAAAAGGTGCAACAGATTTAAATGGTGCTCTAATGCAGGCAATTAATCAGTGCTCCAGCTCCTGCGATCGGGTGCTTGTGGTACCGTCAGACGTGCCATTGATCCGAAAAAGTCACGTTGAAGAGATATTAGATATGGGTAAAGATTTTGATGTGGTTGTAGCACCCTCAAAGGGAGGAGGAACCAATGCACTCCTTTGTCCAACCTCAAATTTAGAGGTTAAATTTGGGGAGTGCAGCTTCTTCAGACATATGAAAGAAGCAGAGTTAAGGGGTTTGTCCTGGGGAATATACGATTCCTTTTACATGTCGCTGGATGTGAACACAGCAGAGGATCTTGGAGAGATAATGATACACGGCTCCAGAACGGAGACAAAGAAGTTTTTAAAGGAAACAGGGCTTGAAGTGATATCCAACCATGGCTCTGAAAGACTGCGAATAAAAAGGATAAAAAGATGAGCTTAAAAAATCCAATAGCAATGACAATAGCTGGTTTTGACCCATCAGGTGGTGCAGGAATTTTAAATGATATCAAAACATTCCATGCACTTGGAGTTTACGGTACAGCAGTTGTAACAGCTCTAACAGCCCAGAACGTTCAGAAGGTTAGTGGCGTGATGCCTATAGACATAGAATTCATTGAAGAACAGATGGACACGGTTCTGGAAGGGGAAACAATAGAATATGCAAAAACTGGGATGTTATTCTCAGATGAGATCGTTGAAACCGTGGCATGTAAGGTTAAAGAGCATGAACTGAAGGTTGTTGTTGACCCGGTGATGGTTGCAGGTTCTGGGGGATTTTTATCAGAAGAGGGATTTGCAAGATCCCTTAAAAAGCATTTACTGCCCGTTGCAATGCTTACCACCCCCAACATATCCGAGGCACAGGCAATTTCAGGCGTTGAAATTCAAGATGAAAGGGATGCAGTGAAAGCTGCACTTAAAATTGGAAAGCTCTGCAATGTTGTTGTAACAGGAGGACATCTTAAGGGCTCAGACGTGTTCTACAATGGTTCTATCAAGGTTTTTGAAGGCGAGCTTGTAGAAAGTGAAAACACCCATGGAACAGGCTGTACCTACTCCTCTGCAGTAACTGCCTGCCTTTCAAAGGGGTGCAACCTTCAGGAATCTGTTGAAAGAGCAGGAAAATTTGTAAAGGAAAGCATCAAATGGGGAGCACTGGGCACCTTGAATCAGTTCTGGAAATTTGATGGTCACATAATTTAAGAGATAGCTATAATTATATTAAGAGGAGAACGATCTTTTATGGTTTCAAATGAGGAAATCAAACGAATACTTAAGGCAAAGAGAAATGCAATAGATCTTAGGAAGGATGAAGTGGAGAGTGGAGAATTCAGGATCTGCCCGCACTGCAAAGCCAAAAACCCGGAAAAAGCCCTTTTCTGCATCAAATGCGGACATAAACTGGAAAAAATTAAGAAAAACGTTAGAATATGTCCAACTTGTGGTGCTGAAAACACACAGGAAGCCAGGTTCTGTATTAAATGTGGAGAAAGTCTGGAAGTGAAAAAGGAGAATCTTGGCTGTGAAATAAAATCCGAACCTGGAGAAGAAGTTAAACATGATACGGAAACTGGAACAGTCCCCAAGGAACCTGCCGAGGCTGAAACTTTAACAGATGAAACCCCACTTAAAGGTGAAACCCCACTTAAAGGTGAAACCCCACTTAAAGGT
>ENA-UOOE01002128-UOOE01002128.1-fermentation-metagenome-genome-assembly--contig:-NODE-2128-length-14901-cov-4.611613_pt1 | contig 14901 bp, 13 predicted proteins | sample MGYA00245776_ERZ724021 | MGnify/ENA primary metagenome ERZ724021 (study PRJEB28704, sample SAMN03018321) | fermentation metagenome | biome: anthropogenic terrestrial biome; feature: soil; material...
TTGGCTCCGAAGAGTGACTTGTGGTCTGAGAAAACAACATGTGGAGATGGTATTATGAGAATATGTATGTTTGTATTGCATTGCGAAAGTAATCCTGGAAAGCGTACGGCTTTCCTCTCCGGTCTTCAGGCCGGAGTTTCCAGCCTGAGGTTTCTATGAAGTTATGCTCAAAGGCCGTTTTTGCGGCTGCCATTTTGTTGATTGCGTTTAGCGAGATTTCAGTTATCTATGCAGAATCTGCCGATATGAGGAATGATGCGACCGAATACACCATTGCTGCCAGCCTGCTGGCCAACAATTCTCCCGCCTGGAGCAACAACCAGGAAGACTTCGATTTTGCCAATAGAGGGTTCATCGCTACCGATAGTCCTCTGATCATCCCCTCTCTCTATCCGGGTTTCACCTCCTGGAATATGGAAGAGTTCTCCTTCCTGGACAATGCGACCTGTCCGGATACAATAAACCCCCTTCTCTACAGGCATGCAAAGCTGAACAAGATCAACGGTCTATTCGAGGTCGTAGCTGGCATCTACCAGGTCAGAGGATACGATCTCACATCAATGAGCCTCATCAAAGGCGATACCGGCTGGATAATCATAGATCCCATGATGACTGTGGAGACCGCCAGGGCGGCCATGGACCTGGTTAACAGAACACTGGGATACTATCCGGTCAAGGCAGTCATCTATTCTCACCCTCATGTGGATCATTACCAGGGAGTGAAGGGAGTGATCACTGAGAAGCAGGTTGCATCGGGCGAGGTTGAGGTCATAGCCCCTGCTGGATTCATGGACCATGCTATCAGCGAGAATGTCTATGCTGGGACGGCTATGCAAAGGCGAGGCATGTACATGTACGGAGGCCTCCTTCCTCATGATGAGAAGGGCCTTGTGGATAACGGTCTGGGAAAACGAACCCCATTTGGATCGGCATCCCTCATCGCTCCGACGATCGATATCACCGAGACCGGCCAGAACATTACCATCGACGGAGTCGATATGCAGTTCCATTACTGCACCAATACGGAAGCTCCCGTAGAGATAGACATCTGGTTCCCAGATCATAAAGCGCTTTTCATGGCTGAGAATTGCGTGGCAACGCTACATAACATTCTGACTCTGCGGGGAGCACAGATCAGGGATCCTCTCTCCTGGGCAGAATGCCTGGATGAGGCACGAAGGCTTTACGGAGACCAGGCTGAGGTGGTGTTTACCGCCCACAACTGGCCCAGGTACGGTAACGATAAGGTCATTGAGCTTTTAGAAAACCAGCGGGATATGTACAAGTACATCAATGATCAGACCCTGAACCTCATCAACAAGGGCTATACCATGGATGAGATCGCAAATATGATCGTTCTTCCCCAATCCCTGCAGAAGTACTGGTATACTCATGGATTCTACGGCCAGATATACATGGGCGTAAAGGCCACATATCAGAAATACCTGGGATTCTACGATGCCAATCCCATCAACCTGAAACGGCTTCCTCCTGAGGAGTTTGCCCGAAATATAACCGAGTACATGGGAGGGGCAGATGCTGTCCTGGAGAGGCTGGCCAGAGATTATGACGCTGGTAACTACCAACTGGTGGCCACGATCGCCAATTACCTGGTCTTTGCTGATCCCGACAATATAGAGGCCCGTGAGATGGAGGCTGCTGCCCTGGAGCAGCTTGGATATCAGGCTGAATCTGGACCGGCCAGGGATGCCTATCTGGTGGGAGCTATGGAGCTTCGCAGCAAAGAGCCAGTGCAGGGAATGAACATGATATCTGCAGATGTGATATCTGCCATGTCAATAAACCAGCTCTTAGACTACATAGCGGTGAGGCTGAATAGCCAGAAGGCGGATGGCGAGGATTTCAGGATGAACATGATAATCAATGATACCGGTGAGAGCGCACTGATTCAGGTCAATAACAGCGTGCTGGTCTACTGGATCGATGAGCACTCAGATGAAGCTGCCCTCACTGTCCATATGCCGCGCAAGACTCTTGAACAGCTGGCGCTCGATCCATCCGTTCCACCGGCAAATGTGACCATTGAAGGAGATGCCTCGGTGTTTGAGGGATTTGTTGGGATGCTGGACCTATTTGATCCTTCATTCAATATAGTCCTTCCCTAACTTTTTCCGGGGCAACCATTCTGAAGGATCAGCTCCTTTTTCTTTTTTAGTATATTTTAGCATTCTTGGCGTCGAATATTCCGGCCGGAGGATGGAAATACATGGTTGGAACAGACTAGAAACTAGATCGTTACTCTCTGGCAAACATCGCGTGAGGGCATCCGTTCCCCAGCTACCTGTCTCTGATATCAACTTCCTACCCGAGGATCCTCGCCACCCGCCCCACCTGGCCGTCGGCGAGACGAACCTTGATCCCGTGAGGGTGGAAGGAGGAGTTCGTCAGGATCTCCTTGACCACTCCCTCGGTCCTCTTCCCCGTCCTCTGGTCCTTCTTGAGGACTATCTCCACCTTCAGCCCCGGCTTTATGTCCTTCCTGTTCTTCCCGTCCATGATCCTCCGTTCCCTTTCAGATGTGAGCTTTAGCGTCCGTGGGTCTTGGAGGTGTCGAAGACCGTCCCGTCCTCCAGCCTGCCAGCGTATTGTACAGGCACGGAGTCGCCGGCCTTTGCCATATCCATCTCCAGGTCTCCCGGATGATAGTCATAGATCCGATAGATATTTAGATGACGGTTTATCCTTGGAATGGGATTGGATAAAATGGAATGATATCATGTCGCTTACATTGGGCCAAGCCGATCACATCAAGTCACGGTAGCCGGTGGTCACGTTCTCGAAGAGTTCTCTCAATCTGCCTGCAATCTCTGGCGAGAGCCTTCTTTCAACCGCATCCAAGAAGACCTCTGCACACTGCGGTGCAATGCACAGCAGGCATTCCGAGCCGTCCATTGCTCGCTCTGCCAGATATTTGAGATCCTCATCAGGCAGCTTATCCAGCCTGGACAGAAAATCTTCCCTGTCGGCTATATAGTATTTAGAGATGGATGTCAACAAGCTGCCCGCTTCTCCCTTTTCCAGTTCTTTGTTGTGCGGCTTGACCAGCTTTTTCAATATGTGAATATCCTTTCTGTTGAGCTTCTTCATCCACATCACCTGCACTATCAATTGTAACCTTTCCTTATATTCCTATGCTAAATGATGCAAAAATATGGCGCAATAACGAGTGAGATGTAGCATCCAAAAAGACGCTAAAGTGCCTTGGTTGCAGTGCTCTTTCCAAAGGAGGCGGCGAGAATTGTATTCCTTACATAAAAGAAGCCTCATGATCCGATGCTTCATGTTTTTTTCCCATCTTAATTCGCATTTCCACCGACAGGTATATCAATCGGATTGATCATTCAAGAGACGTTACATTTTCATCGATTCAAAGAGATTTGTTGAGATGTCTTTTGTAGCGAGTTCGATTCTTTGAATCGATCCAAATGGTACGTGAATAAAATGTTTGAGAGAAAATACGAAAACAGAGGTAGCTCCGGCGGAAGCCGCGGTGGCTACAACAGCGGTCCGAGAGAAATGACAGATGTAACTTGCTCAGAATGCGGCAAGCAAACCCAGGTCCCATTCAAACCGGATGGATCCAGGCCGGTTTACTGCAGCGAGTGCTACCAGAAGCACAGGCCTGCCAGGTCTTCTGGAAGGTACTGAACAATATCTGTTCTAGTCGAATTACATCTATAAATCGGCTAGTTGGGGCGTCATCCTGCCCTTCAGATTTCCAACTTTTTCGCAGCGTGCAGCGTCACCTGATGCACGAGATATTGAGACCTTTGAGGATGGAAAGGAGCTAAAGGATTTTGACTGAGCACAAGCAGACCGCAATTCACGATCCTGCATCAGACACGATGATCGAGGTGGACGAACGAATAGCACCACTGCTGGAAGCCATCTGGGACTGCGGTATCATCACCTGCAATTCCTGTCAAGAAAATAAGCCGGGCATCATATGGATCGAGTTTCTCGCTGCCGAAGATGCAGAGGCGCTTTTGGCACGCATAGTATCGGGTCTTGATCCCATCAACGACCCTGGAGCCAACAACTGGCTGTACTCCAGAATAATGGGCTCAAATGGAGGCTGGCAATATGCTGGTCATCCTCATGATGCAAGAGAGTACATTGACCAGGAATCCGGTACAGTAGAATTGAATCCCTCCCAAGCATGCGGACTTACGTTATCCATATCCATCCGCTTTCCTGTGAGCGATTATGAGATACTGTGCGATCTTCTCCGCACAAAGCAGCAATGCTTAATTGCTGCCGAAGGTCTATAGATAGCTTGGGATAGTTTAATTAATTAATCCCGTTAACCAAAATAGGGCGCTGAAATGAACTGTGATCTTTGTACTAGGGCACCGGTGGGTGCATGCGTGGGCGAGGCGTACTGTGCATCTCTGCATTTGACGGATGAGGACGCTTGCAAGCTAGCTGCTGAAGCCTGCCTCTCCTGGTGGCAGGAGAGAGACGAAGTGACCGAGGCGGACGATATGCTCTGGCGCATGTCGGAGGACCGAATTAATGAGCTGGCTTGTGATCCCTGGAAGGCCAGGGCGTATCTGGCCGAAAGGAGTTCCGAGAGCTGATCCGGACCCCTTAATATTTTATTACTTCTATTATTGGTGACCACTCCCGCCCCCTAAAAGGGGCAGGCTTCTACGGTTTTGATTCCGACAGATTGTAGTCCCAATCTGAGTATATTGATTGCCGCATTCCAATCTCGATCCACCGAAAGCCCGCAATGAGGGCAGCTATGGACGCGATCAGAAAGCGTCTTTTCAACCAGAATGCCACACCTGGAACACATCTTAGACGTATTTCTTGGATCTACCAGGATCACCACCGAACCGGCACTTGCAGCCTTGTACGAGGTCAGAGTCATTTCCTCTTTTCGGAAGAACCTAGGAGTAGCTATCTTCTCTGCCCCTACACCCCGACGTTATAAAGGAGAAAAAATGCATACTGTTTAATTATATCATTTTCTTGATATAATGATCAGGATGAAATGAACTCATCCATAGAGCAAACGTATATATTCATGCTTAGTAGTGACATATTGGTGAAAGGAGGCTAACCAGACTGGCTACCATCTCCGGCGCCAGGATGGATAAATGAGATAGAAGGCTTAGCGGAGATTCAAAGTAAAACTGGATAGATAAGAGGTATCGAAATGCAGGATAACGAGCATAAGAGGCTGGTGGAAATGATAGATGGGTACAAAGGCAAAGAGGGGTCTCTCATTCAGCTTCTTTTGGACCTGCAAAGCGAGTTCAACTGGATCTCAAAAGATACCCTCCAAGAGATATCCGAGAGGCTAAAGATCCCACGCAGCCGGATATACAGGATTGCAAGCTTCTATGAGGCTATGAGCCTCAGGCCCATTGGGAAGCATAAAGTAAGCGTATGCATGGGCACAGCATGCCAGGTGCGGGGCTCTGGAATGATACTGGATAGAACTGAATCTAAGCTGAAGATAAAACAGGGCGAGACTACCCATGATATGAGATTCACTTTGAAACGGGTCAACTGCCTGGGATGCTGCGCCATAGGCCCTGTAATGGTCGTGGATGACGACTACCATGGCCGGGTTACATCAGACAGAGTGGAAAGGATAATCAAGAAGTATGATTGAGCATAAAGCAAGAATGACCACTTCCATCAGGAATCAGGGCGTGTAGCAGGATGGTGAGGCTCAGATCAATTGAGGAGCTTGAACTGCTCAGATCGGAAATTCTGTCCAGCAGAGACAGCACAAAGCCACTGGTCGCAATCTGCGCAGGAACAGGCTGCTTGACCCTAGGTGCCAGATTGGTGGTCAGAGCCTTTCAAGAATACTTGATCAAAAAGGGCCTGGAAAAGGAGATAGAGATCAAAGAGACCGGTTGCCCTGGCTTTTGCGAAAAAGGAACTCTGGTGGTGGTCTACCCCAGAGGCGTCTATTATATTGGCGTTCATCAGGATGATGTCCCTGATATCGTGGAGGAGACGATACTCAAAGGCAACCTGGTTGACCGCCTTCTCTACAAGGATCCGGAAACGGAAGAGAATGCCGTCGTTGAGAGCGAAATTCCCTTTTATAAATACCAAATGAGGCATCTTATAAAAAATAACATAAAAATAGATCCTAGAAATATAGAAGATTATATAGCGCTGGGCGGATACAGTGCCCTGGCCAGAGCTCTATCCGAGATGACCCCAGAAGAGGTGATCGAGGTGGTGAAGATCTCAAACCTCCGGGGCAGAGGTGGAGGCGGATTTCCCACCGGACGAAAATGGGAATCGACCCGAGAGGCCACAGGAGATCCAAAATATGTGATCGTCAACTGCGATGAAGGCGATCCAGGTGCATTTATGGACCGGGCTCTCATGGAGGGCAATCCTCATAGCGTCCTGGAGGGGCTGATCATCGCCGCCTACGCCATGGGATCGCATAAAGGCTTCATCTATGTGCGCATGGAATACCCTTTAGCGGTCCAGAATGCCACGCTCGCCCTCCAACAGGCCCGGGAATACGGCCTCTTGGGTGAGAATATTCTGGGCACTGGCTTTGATTTTGATGTGAGCATTCATAGGGGTGCCGGTTCCTTCGTCTCCGGAGAGTCGACCGCTCTGATGAACGCCCTGGAGGGATGGGTGGGCGAGCCCAGGCCCAAGTACGTCCACACCTCCCAAAAAGGCCTCTGGGGCAGGCCGAGCGCCCTGAACAACGTTGAGACCTTTGCCAATGTGCCTTTGATCATAAAGCATGGCGCAAAATGGTTCAACTCCATTGGAACTGAGAGGAGCAAAGGGACCAAGATCTTCTCTCTGGTGGGCAAGGTCAATAACACCGGTCTGGTGGAGGTCCCTATGGGCATGACCCTGGCCGATATAATATACAAGATTGGAGGGGGAATTCCCGGGAACAAGAAGCTCAAAGGGGTGCAGACCGGAGGGCCGTCTGGGGGGATAATTCCGGACCGGTATCTGAATACACCGGTGGACTTTGATGAATTGACCAGTCTGGGTTCAATGATGGGTTCGGGGAGCATTATCGTAATCGATGAGGATACCTGTGCCGTCGACCTGGCCCGTTACTTTGTGGACTTCCTCTGCAGCGAGTCCTGCGGCAAATGCCTGCCCTGCAGGGAGGGGCTGAAACGGATGCGAGAGATTCTTGATTCAATCGAGTCCGGCCGGGGGACGGAGACGGATATCCAGACCCTGCAGGAGATTGCAGAACTGATGAGAACGGCATCGCTCTGCGCCCTGGGACGAACGGCAGTCAATCCGGTCCTTAGCACTATTCGTTATTTCCGGGATGAGTATGATGCCCATATCAAAGATAAGAGATGTCCCGCCCTATCCTGCAAGTCTCTTGTGTCATATTCCATCGATCCTGAGATCTGCATAGGCTGCGACCTGTGCCGGGAGAACTGTCCTCAGGGGGCGATCTATAAGGACGACGGAGGATTCGCGGTTGTTGATCAATCGAAATGCATGCGATGCGGGATATGCTTTGAGATCTGCCCCAAAAAGGTAAGAGCTGTTGTAAGAGAGTCCAGAGGCCTCCCTGGGGAGAAGAGATGATGAGATTCTGGATCGATGATCAGCAGATAGAAGCCCAGACCTCCAGCACCATTCTTGAGGCCGCCCTGTCTGCAGGAATCAGAATTCCCACTCTATGCCATCATCCCGCTCTTGAACCCTATGGGTCTTGCAGGCTCTGTACGGTGGAGATTGAAAAGAATGGAAAGAAGAGGTTTGTCACCGCCTGCAACTATCCGGTAGAAGACGGTCTGGTGGTCAGGACTGCCACCCCTGCGGTCCTGGACATCCGTCGGATGATCGCTGAGCTCTTATTGTCCAGATGCCCGAAAGAGAAGCAGATCCAGAACCTGGCCAGTGAGTATGGAGTCATTGAGCCTCGATTTAAGCTGGGGGAGGAGAAATGCATTCTCTGCGGGCTTTGTTGCCGGGTATGTGGCGAGATGGTGGGTGTATTCGCCATCAATTTCCAAAACAGGGGAACAGATCGGAGTGTGGGCGCGCCGTATGGAGAGCTATCTGAGGACTGCATAGCCTGTGGTGCCTGCTCTCTGGTATGCCCCACCAGTGCCATATCCGCTCAGAGAAACATCTTCCCGCTCACTGCAGAAGATATCATCAGGATCGAAGAGGAGCATCTGTCCGGCGAAAGGGATGCTGATCTGGGAGTGTATAGCGAGCTTTTCGCCGCCAGAACAGAGATCCAGGGACAGGATGGAGGGGTTGTCACCTCCCTTCTTGCTCGATGCCTGGATAAGAGTGTCATTGATGCTGCTGTGGTGGTTTATCAAAAGGAGAATAATGGAGGAAGAGCGGCAGCGGTAGACGATATAGAAGGAGTGATAAAGGCCAAGGGGACAAAATATGTGCGCGTATCCGCTCTGGCGCCGCTGATTGATGCTTTGAGAGGAGGAAAGAGAAGGGTTGCTGTGGTTGGCACCCCCTGCCAGATCAGAGTGATCAGAAGATTGGAGCAATTGGATTACTTCAAGGATGAGTTTCCAGATGCAGAGATCTTTCTCGTTGGCCTGTTCTGTTTCGAGAGCTTCGATTACAGAAGACTGAGAGATCATGCTAAAGGGCTTTTGGGCATAGATATAGAGGATGCGGATAAAATTCAGATCGCAAAAGGGAGATACATTGCGACTCTGGATGGAATGGAGCACTCCTGCAGCGTGCGGGAGCTGGAAAATGACATCCGTGAAGGATGCCGGTTTTGCGGCGATCTGGTCTCAAGGCTGGCCGATATCTCCATAGGCTCAGTGGGAAGCGCGGAAGGATACTCCTCAGTGATCGTCAGATCGGAAAAGGGGAAGAAGTTGCTGGATGGGCTATCGTTTTGCCGAGAAAAGGCAGTTCGAGAGGACATCGTGAAGCTGGCCAGGATGAAGAGGCGAAATGCAGACCGCAATCTTGAGAGGATCAGAAAAGGAATGTAGTTCTCTCAATCGATCAAGTCTCCTTGATCAGACAAGGGCCTCTATATCCTGTCTGGGCATGGGATAATCAGATGGGCTGAACCCCTGATCCTGATGCTTCTCCTGGGCGCAGTATGCGGCTATCTCATCCAGGCGGACCAATAGGGCATACTCTTTTATATGCCAGTCCTTTCTCCTCCGATCAGTCTCTCGAATCTCGATCCAGCCCTTTCTCCAAAAGGAAAACAGCATAATAAATTCACTATTTTCCACATTATAGTGTCCGGTATCGAGTTCACTGCAATCCATTCCATTCATACCGTAGAAGCTGTCTATCATCCTCAATATATTGTGGAGCTCTCCCATTTTTTGCAGATATTCGATAAACTCCATAAATCCACTATCCAGTAACTTTGCTCTCCCCTTCATTTTCCATCTCCTTTATCGCCTGTTAATCCGTTCTAACATCTATAAATATTTTTTTAATTATGTATAGTTTTATTTTTCTTTTCATATATCTCGTCCATCTCGTTGAGAGAATAATGCTGCCTTTAATTACATAACAAACAAAAGTTATTAATATAATGAATACATATCCTCCATCGGAGTAGCAGAAATGGAAGAAAATGATCAAGAGTTCTTGCGCGCACTTCATGAGGAGAAGATAAGAACCCAGAATGAACGCGCAAAGCTAATCACCATGAAGCTTGCTTTTATTACCGTCCTCTTTGGAGTAAGTTCAGTGGATGTCAAGATTGAGATTGCCAGGATCTTCTGGCTGATCTATTTCGTCCCTCTGGTGGCGATAAGCTACGATCTATACATCATGTCCGCCGATTCCAGGATCAAGCGCATAGGTGTATTTTTAGGCAGGAATCCTGTCTCCCTGGCGGGAAAAGCTGAGCAAGAATGGGAGCGCTTCTGCACCTCATATCGGGATAGCCTGGCGCCATCTGCCAATATGTTCTTCTCGGTGATTGTAACCGTGGGAGCAGCAGCTTTTATTCATTCTCAGCAGAGCTGGACTGAACATTTCATCAGATTGTGGTTTGCGGTCTGGCTGGTAATATCCCTGGGAGTCATCATCGCCCTCTGGATGAGGCATCAGGCCCTCATAAAGAACATTGGCAATTATTCTCCTAATGATAATAAAAATAAAAAGAGATATATGGGATTGTGACGATTATGGGATGAGAAGAAAGATGTCTCATCCCATTTGGGGATCAATGATTGCGATATCTCAACCTTTTACAATTTATCGACAATTATCGTTATAAAAAACCTTAATTATAGCCTGTGCTAAGCATTCAAGATAAATTTCCAGAAAAAAGTGTCAGAGCACGATTAACGCTTAGAAGCGGTGGGGTTTATGTTGACTTTGAAAGAGAGAGAGATAAAAAGAGCAGTTAAAGAAGGATACGCTCGTATTGCCAAGCAGGCAACATCCGACTATGCCTCCCGGTGCTGCTCAGGGGATGCTGATATTCCAGAGGAGCTTAGCAAGAGGATGGGCTACACCGATGAGGAGATCCAGGCAGCTCCACCGGAGTCAAACCTCGGCCTGGGCTGCGGCAACCCAGTAGCTCTGGCATCGTTATCCGAGGGGGAGACCGTCCTGGACATGGGCTCAGGAGCAGGATTTGACTGCTTCCTGGCATCCGACAGGGTTGGGCCATCAGGCAAGGTAATTGGGGTTGACATAACCTCTGAGATGGTGGAAAAGGCCAGGGCAAACTCCCGAAAGGGCGGCTATGCCAACATCGACTTCCGGCAGGGAGACCTTGAGAATATGCCGGTGGCGGACAACTACGTGGATGTGGTCATCTCCAACTGCGTTATCAACCTCATTCCCAATAAGAGAATGGCATTCAGGGAGGCCTTCAGGGTATTAAAGCCCGGAGGAAGGCTGGCAGTCTCTGATGTGGTGCTGCTCAAGGAGCTGCCGGAGTTTGTCAAGAGCTCCACAGAAGCTTATATCGGCTGCCTGGCAGGTGCCATCATGAAGGATGATTACCTGGATATAATAAAAAGCATAGGCTTCAGGGATGTGCGGGTGGTGGCAGAATCCAGATTTCCCGTCGAGTCTCTGATCTCCGAGAGATCTGGCTGCAGCACACCTAAAGATCCCGCGATCACTCCTGAGCAGCAGAAGAAGGTTGCAGATTCCGTCTTGAGCATAAAGATAAGTGCGATCAAGCCCTAAAGCAGCACCCTTTGAGTGCGTCAAGGCATTGGATAGAGATCTTGAGGACTATTGCATTGGATGGAATCAGAGCTCCTGCAAAGCCTCCTGATAGCATTGGAATGTCCTTTGGTTGAAGCAGACGGCAATCACATCTATTGTATCACCCGCGTTTTTGTCCTCCAGATTGCGCCTCATCTCCCAGATAGCAATACGGCAGGCCCGCTCTATGGGAAAGCCATAAGCCCCTGTGCTTATGGCCGGAAAGGCTATTCTCTTTATTTCGTTCTTCTCTGCCAGGGCAAAGCAGCTCTGATAGCATCTGGCGAGAAGCTGATCCTCGCCCTCTGATCCACCCCTCCAGACCGGCCCAACGGTGTGAATGACAAAGCGAGCGGGAAGCCTATAGCCCCTGGTGATGCGCGCCTCTCCCACCGGACAGCCGCCGATCTGCCTGCATTCTCCCAAGAGCTCCGGTCCTGCTGCACTGTGAATGGCGCCGTCAACCCCACCTCCTCCCAGTAGAGAGCTGTTGGCGGCATTGACAATGGCATCGACCTTCAGTGTGGTGATATCAGCCATGAGCAGTTTTATTTTCTGTCCGATCCTCATTCCTCCTATCCGCCAATTGGCTATCTAAGAGAAATTAACCTTTCCATAATCATCTCGCTGCATCATAATCTTTTGAAAAAAATGTATATTGATTATATTCCACCAAAAGCTTTTTTTCCTTTAGCAGCTTCACTAATGCCGATAGTGATCAGGTGGATTGTGGTTAAAATAATAAGATCTGCAAAGCGCTTACAGGCTCCAATATTTATCCCAGCAGCCATCATATCTATCCTTATTTTGTTATTTCAGACTATTCTAATGGAGGTGATAGAGGATAAAAGGTCGATCCTTCTCATGAATGATTTTCTTCTCACCTCAAGCGCAATAGTCGCCTTTCTATGTTTACTATATGCGGCAAAGAATATGGAAGGGAGGGCCAAGAGTGCCTGGTTGATAATGGCTATTGCCATGCTTTTCGAGTCTTTTGCAGAGGGAACCTGGGCATTTATAGAGGTCGTTTTGCAGGAAGATCCATTCCCATCTGTGTCAGACTTCGGCTATCTGATGTTCTATCCTCTCTTTGCAGCAGGCATCTTTCTGTTGCCCAATGCCCCTCTTTCTCCTCGGGAGAGGCTCGGGATCATCCTGGATTCGGCAATTGTAATAATATCAGCTGCTCTAGTATTTTGGATCTTCTACTTTGCCCCTATAGTATCATCATTGAATACGATCACTTTGGAACTGACGATTTCTTTAGCCTATTCTATGATGGATATCGTCCTGTTCGTTGCCCTTATCCGACTGCTCTTAAGTAAGCTTGACGCTCCAACCATTACCCCTGCCCTTTTTCTAGCTGCTGGAATGGCTGCAGTACTGGTCGCAGATGCGGTGTTCTGCATCCAGACACAAAAAGGGACTTACATCTCAGGCAGCCATCTGGACACGATCTGGATCTCATGCAACCTGTTTATAGCATTGGCAGGACTGCTGCAAGCAAACCCTTATCCCTTTGATCCTTTGAAATTTTTAAGCCGAAGGATCTACAGCAAATCCCCACTTATGGCCTACCTGCCATACCTGGGAATTGGTGCCACATTCTCTCTTCTCATCTGGGGATATGAATACTCCCAAGCAGTCAACCAATCCATAATAGCAGCCTGCGTAGGGCTGGTCATGGGGCTGATGCTCGTTCGCCAGAAGATAGTCTTCGATGAGAGGAATCAACTGCTCACCACAACGCTTACCGAGATTGAAGAACGCAAGCGCGTAGAGAAGTCATTGCGCGAATCAGAGCAGGAGAAGGCGGCAATTCTGGGCGGTTTGAAGAATGTCGCTGTCGAGTATCTCGATCCTTTTATGCGACTAATCTGGATCAATGATAACCTGCAAGAATCAATCGGCCTCTCTGCTGATGAAATGCGTGGCGCTTGTTGTTATGAGGCGATATTCGGTCGCAGTGAGCCCTGTTCAGGCTGTACAGTGGCACAAGCTATCAATATGGGCGCATCCCAGGAGGGCGATCTGATCACTCCGGACGGGAGGACCTGGATCTCTCGTAGCAGTCCTCTCAAGGATGCAGATGGCAAGATCACCGGGGTAGTCCATGTGCTGATAGATATCAGCGCCCGCAAGAGTGCAGAGCGAGCTCTGAAGGAGTCTGAGCGTCGGCTGGCGGATATCATCGAATTTCTGCCTGACGCCACATTTGTGGTTGACAAAAATGGCAAGGTGATTTCCTGGAACCGCGCCATTGAGAAGATGACCGGCGTCGAGGCCGAGTTGATCCTGGGCAAGGGAGACTATGAATATTCTCTGCCATTTTACGGAGAACGAAGGCCTACACTGATAGATATGGCAAAAGGAATTGATCCAAAGATCGATCCGGAATTTGAAAAGAAATATGAGAACCTAAAGAGAGATGAGGAGAATAACTCGCTGGTTGGCGAGGCCTACATGCCCCTACAGGGAAAAGGCGATGCATACCTCCTGGGAAGCGCATCTGCGCTCTATGACTCAAATGGAGATTATTGGGGAGCGATTGAGTCGATACGTGATATAACAGATCGAAAGCGTGTGGAAGAGGAGCTCCAAAGGTCCAAGGAGATGGCTGAATCAGCCACCAGGGCGAAGTCCGAGTTCCTGGCCAACATGAGCCACGAGATCCGGACGCCAATGAATGCTGTTATCGGTCTTACAGAACTGCTCATGGATGAGAAGGATGAGAAGCTGACTTCGGCGCAAAGGGAATGCGTCGAGATGATCCGCATCAGCGGGGATACTCTCCTCTCTATCATCAATAATATCCTCGATCTCACCAAGATCGAGGCGAACATGGAAGAGCTAGAGCACCGGCCAATCGATGTTAAGGGTTGCATTGAATCCTCTATGGATCTCGTGTCCGGGAGCGTCGGCGATAAAAGAATAAAATTTTCATATAAAATCGAAGAGAACGTCCCCCAATTTATCATGGGAGATCCCACAAGGCTCTGTCAAATCCTGATGAACCTGCTCAATAATGCATTGAAGTTCACCGAGCAAGGCGAGATTGCAGTCTCTGTATCAAGCACCAATCTGGATGGAGGCGGATATGAGATCCATTTTGCGGTGAAGGATACTGGAATAGGAATCCCTGAAGACAAGATGTCCCGCCTATTTCGATCTTTCAGCCAGGTTGATGCCTCGACGGCACGCAAGTATGGCGGCACTGGATTGGGCCTTGCCATAAGCAAGAAGCTCACAGAGATGATGAATGGACGAATGTGGATAGAGAGCGCTGTTGGAGTGGGTTCAGTATTTCATTTTACAATTCGGGCGGATCCTATCATCGGCGAACCCTTAGATCTGTCAAAGCTGGACAGCTTGTACGCACACGGGAAGCAGAAGATCAAGGATCTGGAGAGATCTAATTCCGAATTGAATATCCTGCTAGCAGAGGACAACGTAGTCAATCAGATAGTCACAAAGAAGATGCTCAGTAAGCTGGGCTATAATGCGGATGTAGCGTCCAGCGGCATCGAGGCCCTGAAAGCGCTGGAGAAGAAGAGATACGATTTGATATTCATGGACGTGCAGATGCCGGAGATGGACGGCCTGGAGGCAGCGAGGGAGATACGCCGTCGCTGGCCTGAGGGAGGCCCGAAGATAATAGCAGTAACTGCATCTGCTTTTAAAGGAGATCAGGAGATGTGTCTGGCGGCTGGGATGGAC
>ENA-UOOE01002129-UOOE01002129.1-fermentation-metagenome-genome-assembly--contig:-NODE-2129-length-14892-cov-6.197749_pt1 | contig 14892 bp, 15 predicted proteins | sample MGYA00245776_ERZ724021 | MGnify/ENA primary metagenome ERZ724021 (study PRJEB28704, sample SAMN03018321) | fermentation metagenome | biome: anthropogenic terrestrial biome; feature: soil; material...
GTTCACAGTTCACAATTCACAATGTACAATGCACAGTTCACAATGCACAGTTCACAATTAAAAGATTAAACCCGAGATTCTTCGCTTGTGCTCAGAATGACTTCAAGTACTAATAATACTGAGAAGCAATAATTCACCGCAAATGTCATCCTGAGTCTGGCAGTATAATCACTGCTTTCGAAGGATCTCGGGTTTTAGCTCTTAGTTCTTAGTTCTTAGCTCTTATCTCTTAACTCTTAGTTCTTAGCTCTTAGCTCTTAACTCTTATCAGTTCACAATTCAGTACTTAAGCTAACATATATTTTCACAAAAGCCTATGGATTAGAATAATATGGATTATGAATTATTCATTACGGGAGTGATTATATGAACAGAAATATTGTAGTCAGATTAGAAGATATAAATATGGTTTATCATACAATGGACAATGAAACCTTAGCTGTTAAGGATTTGAACCTTGAAATATATGATGGTGAAATAATTGGTATAGTAGGTCCAAGTGGATGTGGTAAATCCACTCTGTTGTCATTAGTTTCAGGTTTATTGAAACCCACAAGTGGAACTGTTAAGGTAAATGGAAATATTGTAGAGAAGCCTCTAAAAACCATAGGATATATGTTTCAAAATGATCAGCTTTTCGAATGGAGGAGTATCCTCAAAAATGTGATATTAGGTCTTGAAATTCAAGGCAAAGTTAGTAGTGAAACAATAGAAGAGGCTAAAAACTTATTAATCAACTATGGTCTTGGCGAATTTATTAACTCTTACCCATATCAGCTTTCAGGTGGTATGCGCCAAAGAGTAGCTCTGATAAGGACCCTTCTGATAAAGCCTGATTTATTGTTATTAGACGAACCTTTTTCGGCTTTGGACTATCAAACTCGACTTGCTATATCAGATGAAATAGGTCTTATTTTGAGAGAACACAATAAGACTGCTATCCTTGTAACTCATGATATAGCTGAAGCCATAAGTCTATGTGATAGAATTGCAATCATGAGCAAAAGGCCAGGGACTATAAAGGATATAATTACAATAAAATTGACCTGTGAAGGAAACAGATCTCCAATTAAACTAAGGGAAGCTCCTGAATTCAGACATTATTTCAATAAAATATGGAAGGAGCTAGATATTCATGTCGACTAAATTTTCTAATGAGCATATTAAATATATAAAGAGTATTAAAAGGAAAAACAGAGACATTTTATTAACTCAAATTGGTTTATTGTTAATAGGAATTTTGCTTTGGGAAATTTCAGCAAGGCTTGGATGGATAGATGTATTTCTATACAGCAGCCCATCTGCTATTTGGAATCTCTTTATTGAATATATTGTAAGAGGTAGACTTCATTATCATGTAGGCATATCCTTATTAGAAACTATCATAGGGTTTATATTAGGTACTGTAATAGGTGTTGCTGTTGCTATGATACTTTGGTGGTCTGAATTCTTAGCAAGAGTATTAGATCCATATATGGTAATTTTAAATAGTCTCCCTAAAACTGCTCTTGCTCCAATATTTATAATTTTATTCGGAGCAGGCTATAAGGGAATAATCGTTACGGCAATATCAGTTTCATTGGTAGTTACAATAATGAATATGTTCTCAAGCTATATCTCTGTAGATGAAGACAAATTAAAGCTTTTGGAAACATTTGGTGCCACAAAGTTTCAAATCTTAAGAAAAGTAATTATACCTTCATCTATACCTGATTTAATAAGTACACTGAAGGTAAATATTGGTTTATCATGGGTTGGGGTAATTGTAGGAGAATTCTTGGTTTCAAAGGCAGGTTTAGGTTATCTGATAGTTTATGGAATGCAGGTATTTAGATTTGACCTTGTAATGATGAATGTAGCAGTGTTAGGAGCTATGTCTGCAATTATGTACAAGATAATAGCCTCTATTGAAGATAAATTTACAAAATGGAAAAAATAAGGTCTTCCTGTGGAAGACCTTTACTTTATTTATATTCTACGATTTCTATCTTTTCCATAATTACAGGATTCAATGGCTTACTTGCACTATCGACCTCAACTGCCGCTATTTTATCAACTATTTCCATACCTTCATATACATGCCCAAATACAGTATGTTTGTAGTCCAGCCAATATGTACCACCTAGTTTCTCATAAGCATCAATTACATCCTCTGGATAACCCTTTTCTTCGCCAGCCTTTCTCATCTGATCTATAATTTCCTTTTCAGTCTCTGTTTTCTGAACGATAAAGAACTGGCTACCGTTAGTATTTGGACCTGCATTAGCCATTGATAATGCTCCCCTTATATTTCTATATTTTATATCAAACTCATCCTTAAAAGGTGTTTTCCATATACTTTCGCCACCTCTTCCTGACCCTAATGGATCCCCACCTTGAATCATGAAATCACTAATAATCCTATGAAAAGTCACCCCGTCATAATATCCATCTTTAGCGTGTGTTTTGAAATTTTCCACTGCCTTAGGTGCTACTTCAGGAAAAAGTCTTACCTTTATATCACCATAATTTGTTTTGATTATCCCTATTTCTTCTCCAGACTTTGGTAATTGTAATTGTTCTAAAGTCAAATTTATTCCTCCTTAATTTTAAAAATTCATTAGAAACTTTCCATTATATTCTACACATCAATTGATTAGAATTTTAATTTTTTTAGTACCATTATAAACCAGCTAAATAGTATTATACCCTTAGCAATCGAAGTCATAGATATACTCCACCATACTCCTAACAGTCCTAAAAAAGTAGAACTCAAAATCATGGCTAATGGTATTCTCAATGTATTAAACAATACCCCAATAACTGTAGGTGGAATAGTCCTGCCTATACCATTAAAGGCTCCGGCCGTTCCTATTTCTATAGTCATGAAAAACTGAGAAAGTCCTAAAATCTTTAGATACCTTATTCCTTCCGCTATTGCAACAGGGTCTTCTGGTACAAATATAGTAAAGATAGGTCTAGCAAAGAATATTAGAAGACATGTTGCAAATATTCCAATCCCCGCTAATATTTGCAACCCCTGAAAATATCCATCCTTTATCCTATCTAATTTCTTCGCACCATAATTTTGACCTACAAAAGCAGAAATAGCTGTTGAAAATCCCTCTGAAGACATCCAAGAAATAGACTCAATCTGAGAGCCTATACTCTGTACTGCAACAGCAACGGGGCCGAATCCCGCAACTATCTTCGTCAATATCATACTGATTCCAGCATGCAATCCCGATTGAAAAAAAGGTGGTATTCCAAGTCTAACTATATTTTTCATGATATCCTTTTTAGGTCTTGCTAATAACTTAACATGTGAATATATCGTCTCACTTCTCTTGCCTACAAGTATAAACATTAAGGAGACAATTGCTTGGGCAAGTATAGTTGCCAAAGCTGCTCCTCTTATTCCAAGTGCTGGTATAGGTCCAAATCCAAATATGAATAACGGATCAAGTACTATATTAGCCATCAATCCTAAGGTATTGACCTTAAATGGAGTTATACTATTGCCCGTACTGTTTAAGCTTACCGAAAAAATTGGATTCAAAAAATGAAAGATGATACCTACAGATATTATCGTAAGATATTCAACAGCCATTTCAATGACCTCAGGATCTCCCAAATTAAAAAACCCTATCAACTGATGTCTGAAAACAAACAAAAACAGTGAATAAATTATAGCTATAAAAACATCTAATTGAAATCCATTTGATATATATGTACTGGCCTTCTCAACATCTCCCTTTCCAAAACTATGGGCTACGTTTACTCCAACACCTATTTGAGAAATCATAACTAAAGACGAACCAAACCACATAAAAAATCCTGCCGCACCTGCTGCTGCAACGGCATTAGTACTGAGCCTTCCAAGCCACATGATATCTGTTAGATTGTATGCCATCTGGATAAATGAGGTCCCCATTATTGGAAGTGCAAGTCTAACTAACGTATTTCTAATTTTACCTTCTGTCAAATTTAAGCTCTTATTCATAGTCACTTTCCTTCTCTAAAATTATGTATATTATAAAATATTATATGATTTTCATAAAATACACAATAGTAAATAAAAAATAATCTCCTCACTTGGAGATTATTTTTTACCACTTGTTGTAGTGAACCTTATTCTCATCATATCTATTCTTTGGTTCTTTTTCTGCATCCTTGTTGCCTATGACTACAAGTCCAATTGGTACAATATAAGAAGGTAGATTTAGTACCTCTTTTGCTTTGTCTACAAGATTGTCTGATCCGTAAATGCCGCACCATACAGTTCCCAATCCGATTCCATGGGCTGCTAACAGCATATTTTGTATAGATGCAGAGCAATCAGCTACTAAAAATCCCATACTTTTTTGTTTGTTAACATCTCCACATACCATTATTGCAAAGCCTGCATTTTCAAGCATCTTTGCATATGGATGAAAGGAACTGATACTTTTCAATACTGTCATATCCCTGATAACAATATATTCCCAGGGCTGATAATCATGAGCTGATGGTGCCTGAAAACCAGCTCGTAGAATTTTCTCTTCTTTTTCCTTATCTATTGGAACCCCAGTAAACTTTCTAATACTTCTTCTTGTCATTATAGTTTCTAATACATCCATAGTTAACCCCCTCCTTAAGCAAGATAAAATACTATCCCTAAAAAGTGCATAATACTTGCTGCCAATACAAACAAATGCCATATGCCATGATTATATGGAATCTTCTTTACTCCATAAAATATAGTGCCTACTGTATACAATAATCCTCCCGCTAATATCCAATAGAAGAAATTTATCGAGGTAGCATTGACGATTGCCTTTAATGGAATTAATGCAAGCCATCCCATTCCAATATATAAAATTAAGGATAATGTTTTGAAATTGTCAAATTTTCCAAAGGTAAATATTTTAAATACTACACCAATTACAGCTATTGACCATATACTAACCAGCATAATTATTCTAAACGTTCCATTCAAAGTCAACAGAATAATAGGTGTATATGTACCTGCTATAAACAAGAATATTGAAGAATGGTCAAATACCCTTAATACCTTCTTAACCTTTTCAATACTAAAGCTATGATATAAGGTTGAAGAAAGAAACATCAATATTATACAAGCACCATATATAGCAAAGCCTACTATCGATGGAACATTTCCCTTTTGAATCGCAAAGAAAAGAAGTATGGTTAAAGCCACTATCCCGAAGACTACACCAATACCATGTGTTATACCATTGAATATTTCTTCCTTTTTTGTATATTGTTTAATCATACGATATTACTCCTCTCTTAACCCACGATTCTTTACTAAAATCCTCTTACCTCTTAACTCTTAGTTCTTAACTCTTAGTTCTTAACTCTTAGTTCTTAACTCTTATCTCTTAGTTCTTAACTCTTAGTTCTTAACTCTTATCTCTTACCTATCTTTTCCTTGATCCGTAATGATTAACGGTCCATCCTTGGTAATTGCAAGGGTATGCTCATATTGGGCAGAAAGCTTTCCATCTAATGTCCTTGCAGTCCATTCATTGTCATCGACCTTCAATCTGAATGTACCTACATTCACCATAGGCTCAATTGTAATTACCATCCCTTCAGTCAGTCTTATGCCTCTTCCAGGATTACCATAGTGAGGCACTTGAGGATCCTCATGCATAGATTTACCTATACCATGACCAACGAAATCCCTAACTACCGAGAAACCTTGAGATTCTACATACTCTTGTATCGCATGTGATATATCACCTATTCTGTTTCCTATTACAGCTTTTTCTATACCTATATACAATGACTTTTTAGTCACATCTAGAAGTTTACTTGCGGTTTCTGACAAATTTCCAACTCCATAACTCCAAGCAGAATCCGCTAACCATCCATCATAGTTTACCACCATATCTATAGTCACTATATCTCCATCCACAATAGGAGATTTTCTAGGAAAACCGTGGCATATTTCATCATTTACGGATGCGCATATAGCATAAGGATATCCTTGATATCCTCTTTGTTCAGGGTATGCTCCCCTTTCCTCCAGATATTTTTCAACAAATGTGTCTATTTCCATTGTAGTTATGCCTGGCTTAATCATCTTTGCTATTTCCTTATGAACGTTGGCAAGTATTTCTCCAGCCTTCTTCATCTTAAGTATTTCCTCTTCTGTCTTTATAATAATCATCTACTCAAACCATTCCTTCCTATATATTATATTTTTTCATTAATTATTTTTTTGAATTCCTCATTTTTATATAAATTTTTAAAATCATTATCTAAAGTCAGCCATTTTATAGTACTTGGATTCAATATAATTGCCTTTCTTATATCCTTAATAGCAAATTCAGCTTGATTTAATATCGAGTATGAACAAGCTCTATTATAGTATAAATCATGAGCATCCGGATTGTTTTCAATACCCTCAGTTAGAACATCTATTGACTTTTTATATTCTTCATTTTCTATATATATACTAGATAGGTTTAAATAAATATAATAATAATTGGGGTTGCACTCCTTAGATCTATTGTAATATTCTATAGCCTTATTATAATTTCCAAGTCGCTTATATACAACTCCCATATTGAACAAAGATTTATAGTAACTTGGGTTTAATTCTATACTTTTTTCAATCATTTTATAGGCTTTATTATAATCCCCAGATTCCTCATAAATTGATCCTATATTATTATATGTTATAAAATCATCAGGATTATATACTAAAACCTTTTTAAAATACATTAAAGCCTTCTTGCTATCTCCATCTTCATCGTAAATGGTCGCTAAATTGTAATATGCCTTGTCAAATCTAGGATTCAATTCTAAGGACTTTTTATATAGAGTGATTGCAGGCTCTTTGTTTCCCCTTTTTTCCTCTACTAATGCCTTATTGAAATATGCTTCAAATTCATTGGGATCTATTTCAAGTACTTTATTGTATGTTTCTATCGCTTCATCAAAGCGTTCCAATTCCTCGTATATTAGGGCTATATTAAACAAAATAATTAGAGACTCTTCTTCGTCTCCATCAAATAAAAAAGCTTTCTTAAAAAAATCAATGGCTTTCTCTTTATTTTCATTAATATAGAAATTTTCGGCTAATACCATATAATTGTTACGTTTATAACTTTTCATAACACACCTCTACAAATAGTCTATCACAAAAATAGAAAAAAAGTAGAGGATATCCCCACTTTTTTTCTATTTTAGCTATCTCATAGTTACTATTCACAGTACTTTAAATTGTGTAAAATCGAAAAATGATAAAAATACACACTCACGGTTTCGGAGATGAATAATTCTATAGCTCATTCCAGACAAAAATCCTACATCTTTCAATTCCCTTAGTGGTCTATCTTTAGGGACATGAAAGCTGCTTAACGGATTTTTATCTTCCATTCACTAAGAATTATAGTCACTCCTGCAAATGTTCCCTTAGGATTTTTATCATTTTTCTTTATCTGCTGTGATTAACTGTGAATAGTAACATCTCATATTTCTTTATAGCTGATATTCAGCAATATATTTATAATTTTTATTTCCCTCATGTACAAATCCATCTAAGAGAGCCCATTCATGCTTAACACCTTGCATATAAGCAAGTGATTCAAAATAATACATTACAATCCCTGCATCTATTAGAGGTGGATTTTTACCGTCTTCATATTCAACCAACAAATGAACTTTGTCATTAGTTACAATAAATCTCCATGGCTGTTGATTTCTTATTGATGGAGCAAATCGCAAATAGAAGAATATATCTCCTAACCCTCTTGTCTCAAGAAGTTCAACATCCATTGGCTTTCCTAACTCTTTATCATATACAATTTCTTCTACACTTTTTCTTTCACTAAATGGAATTGGAATGAATGGATTCTTTCTTTTAGGAACTCCGATAGCCAGTATAAAGTTGATTTCTTTTGTGGATTCACCAAATATTTCCTTTCTCTTTTTTTTGTCAACATCGTATACACTAATCCAACAAGAATCTAAGCCAATCTCATTTAGTTTAGTGATAAGTTTCTCCATATAGTATCCACTATAAATCACTGTCTTGTCATCGTTATTTAACAAATCAATAGCAATATAATGTGGAGCTTCAATCATTACCCCTGAATAGCCTGCAAGTCCTTCTAGTGAATTGTGAATAAACTCACCATTTTCATAAAGTTTAAATTCAAATCCACCTTTTTTATTTTCCTTCTCTAATTCCAGTAAAATCTTTCTAATCTTATCAAGAACATCAGGAGCTAAACTCTTAATTCTAAAGTCTCTTACTGATCTCCTATCTTTCAAAAAGTTTGTCATAATCATTGATAATTCCCCCTCGTGATTTAAAATTATAATATTATTTAATTATTTACTTATGCCTATAAATGCGGCTATAGATTCCACAAGTTTAAGTAAATAAAAATGTACCATAAGAGCACTTCCAACGCCTAAAATAATACCAGCTGCTACATCACTTGGATAATGAACTCCTAGATATACCCTAGAAATTGCAATTATCAAAGCAAGTAATAGCACGTAAACTGTAAAGCGGGGCATATTAAGGGAAAGAGATGCTGCTAAAGAAAAACTTGCAGTAGTATGACCTGAAGGAAACGAATAATCAGATAAATCTATTCCAAAGGTATTCAGCTGCTCGATGATTTTATAGGGTCTTTCTCTGCTCATTATTCTCTTTAGACTATGAACAATAATCTGACTTATTCCAAGGGATACTAATGCTTCTATACCAATTATCTTATTTCTCGTTGTGCCAAATAACACCAGAGAAAAAGTAAAAACTGTTATAAAAAAAGCGCCGCCTAAATCAGTAACTCTGTACATGAATACATCCAAATATTTATTTTTTATCCTGGAATTAATCAGATTGATGAAATAGTCATCAAAACTCTTTAATCTGTTTTTCATCTAATCACCCTTTATTTCTGCTATTACAATTATACAATATTATTACCCTAATTTGCACGTATTAACAGCAATTTAGTACTTATAAAATTGAATTTATGTTAAAATATACTTAGTTATCATTTGGAGGTAATGAAGTGGAATTAAGTATAGAACAAGAAAAAGCGATTAATCACGTACTAGGTCCTGCTCTTGTACTGGCAGTTCCGGGGGCAGGAAAAACCACAGTACTAATTCATAGAACATATAAATTGATATCTAAGCATGATATTAATCCCGAAAGAATATTATCAATAACATTTAGCAAGGCGTCCTCATTGGATATGAAAAATAGATTTGAAAAAACTTTTCCGGATATTCAAGCAAATACTGTAAAATTTTCTACTATTCATGCCTTTTGTTTTAGTTTAATTAGAGAATATTCATTTATAAATAAAGTATCTTATAAATTGATTGAAGATGAAAAAAATTCTTTGAATAAATATAATCTTCTAAAAAAAATATATTATGACCTAAATAATGATTATATTACTGAAGAAAAACTAGATTCTCTTATTAATTATATAGGTTATATAAAAAATATGATGTTAACTCCTGAAGAGTTTAAGAAAAATAACAAGGTAGAAATTGATAATTTTTTGGATATTTTCAAGATATATGAGGAATATAAAAGAAAAAACAGATTTATTGATTTTGATGATATGCTTACTATTTCCTTGGAAATACTTCACAATAACAGATATCTTCTAGAAAAATATAGAAATAAATATGACTTTTTTCAAATTGATGAGGGACAAGATACCTCTAAAGTACAATTGAAAATCATTAAATTATTAGCAAGTCCAAAAAACAATCTTTTCATAGTTGCAGATGATGATCAATCTATTTACGGGTTTAGAGGGGCATTTCCTGAAGGATTGCTAAATTTCAACAAAGAATACATACACGGTAAACTATATTTCATGGAAAAAAATTATCGTTCAACAAAAAATATTGTTTCAATTTGTAATAAATTTATCAAGGCAAATTTAGAAAGATATCATAAAGAAATATATACAGACAACGAATTTCTTGAACCTATAAATATTGTCAAAGTTAAGGATACAAATGATCAGTATAAGATATTGTTAAAGGAATTGAAAAACAAAAATCTATCCGAATGCTGTGTATTATATAGAAATAATTTGTCATCAGTAGGACTCATTGAAATTTTAGAAAGAAATAATATATCCTTTTATATGAGGGATACTAAATTAAGATTTTTTAATCACTGGATGTTGAAAGATATAATCAATTTTATGTTTTTGGCTAACGATACTTCAAATATGGATATTTATGAAAATCTATATTACAAGCTTAAAGGATATATATCAAAAAAACATATTTCCTTTGCAAAAACCCTAGACTACAGAATTTCTGTTTTTGACAGAATAATTGAATACCCCGGATTGAGTGAATTTTACAAGAGAAATTTAAGAGAACTAAAATTGGATTTTAGAAAAATTAGTCGATTAAAGCCTGTCGATGCAATTGAATATATAGAAAAAGAAATGGAATACGACGAATACCTAAAAGAAAATTCAATTAAATTTGGTTATACATATGACACCATAAAGACTATACTTTTTTATACAAAGCTTATAGCAAAAAATTGTGATAACTTAGATGAATTTTTGGGACGATTGAAGCAACTTAAATATTTAAGTATGAATTCAAAAAATAATGCCCACTCACTTGCATTGTCAACTATTCATTCAGCAAAGGGTCTAGAATTTGAAAATGTATATATAATAGACTTGGTAGATGGCGAGTTTCCCAGTATTTCCAGTATTGAATCAATGGAAAAAGGAAATCTTAAGCCTATTGAAGAAGAGAGAAGACTATTTTACGTAGGTATGACAAGAGCAAAAAAGCATCTTACTCTATTAACTAGTAAAACTATTGGAGAAAAATACCATACCCAATCTAGATTTTTAAAAGAACTTGAATCATTAGTATAAAAAATATGTTTAAAATACTATTTTTGTGAAATACTAACTATTGCAGTAGTAATATTAATAGGAGGATAGATTTGGTTATGGACAAAAATAACAGAAACAACAATAACAATAACAACAATCAAAAGAACAGAAACAATAACAACAATAATCAAAAGAACAAAAACAACAATAATCAAAAGAACCAAAGAGAAAACGAAGAAGAAGATTAGCAGCTGCAATAGAAAAGGTCCTCAAAACGAGGACCTTTTCTATTGCTTAAATTCCACTGTATCTTCAGTAACTTTGAATGTTTCACCTTCTGTAAGCTGTATATGGCCTGATTCATAAGGTCTGCCATCTATGGATATAGATACCTTCTCAGTATCATAAAATCTTCCCAAAGTATTCACTATACTTTTGATTACATTGTATTCATAAGTGGAGCCTGCATTCAATTCTTCAAGAAAATTATCTGACAGGTCTACCTTGACTATCCAGTCACTTCTATCAAAATACAGTTTTTTGATAGATACCTTCTCTGGTAAAACTCTTGATAGTTTATCGGATGGTGGATTCTTCAGCTTATCTTCAAGCATTTTATCTATGCTGCCATTTGTGGGAAAAGATGTTTTATCATTGATAAAAACAATACTCTCACCATCATTCATAGGATAGAAAATACGCATTTCATGATCTAGTGTCGTATTATCAATCTCACTAAGGAGTGTTTTAACTTTCATGTCTCCATCTACATATATTCGCGCAACAAATCCTATCCCCTTAGAATAATAATCCTTTTGATACTTACCCTCATCAAATCTTGTAGTTACCTCCAAAGCATCCAATTGTCCATAAGGAGTGTCTATCTTCGAATCCATGCTAGTGATTTCCCTTTGATATCCATCCTGAGTTATCCAGCTATTTCCAACTTCCAAAGGCTCCTTCAATAAAATATCATGCTTTGTAGCTTTTGTATTGAGCATATTTTCAATATGATAAAATTCGCCTTCAAGATAAACTTCTGTCAAAGCTCCTTCCTTATACTCAAGAATTCTTATAAGATTTGTACCTGGGTTCATAACCTTTATCTGAGCCCTATTATTTTCAATAAATTCAAAATAAGTTTTTTGCTCAGCATATTCATTTCCTTCTCCTTCATATTCTAAAAGAGTATTTTCTAGGAACGGATAATAAATAGGAATAAGCAAGTCCGAATCCATCTGATCAACAGTTTTTTCCTTAATGTTATCAGATGCAAGTGTAGCCTGACATCCTACCAAAGTTATTCCGATAATTAATAAGACTATCAATATTAATTGCTTTTTCAATATCATCACCTCTTAGGGATTAATTATTGCCATTTTAGTAATTAATATACCTTGTCAACATTATATTACAAATACAGTCTTTATAAGTTACGGAAGATTTACAAAATACAATTCACAATTCACAATTCACAATTATTTGGGTCACAAACCCGAGATTCTTCGCTTTGCTCAGAATCTCGAGTTTGTCTTTTACAATATTTCTACATCTGAATTCAATTTGTATATAACATTTTTTCTTTCAATTATTATTGAAGTTCTTTTACTTAGTTCCTTATCTTCCTTTATTTCCATAAGTAAACCCTTATTTGGATTGATGGTGATAGGGTTGCCCACCATTCTAAGCATTGAAATATCTCCAGTTGTATCTCCATAGGCATAGCTTGTTTCCAAATCTACATCGTATTTTTCTATAAAATTGTTTAATTCCTTAAGCTTACTTTGTGAATCCCACATTCTGACCACTTCGCCTGTAAACTTGTTTTCTTCATCCACCTTATATATAGTACCCCTATATTCTGTGACACCATATTTTTCTGCCATTCTCGATACTAGAAAATCAGGACTTCCAGAGATGAAAAATACTTTATGTCCCTGCTTCTTATGCCAATCAATCTGATTTCTTGAATATCTATATACCATATCTCCATTTAGCTTTATAACATGATCTGCTATATACTCAATATATGCCCTATCGATACCCTTAAGCTCCTCTAAATATACACGGGCAAGTATCTCTAAATATTCTTCGAAGTCTCCATATCGCTTCTCCCATTCTAAATATACGTCTTTTACTTTAGTATACCAAACAACTGGGTCAATGACCTCATATGATATTAGCTTTTGAAAATGCTTTATCATCAAGGAATTTCTAAATATAGTACCATCAATATCAAAAAAAGCTGCTTTCGTCTTCATATTTTTCACCTCAATTTTATATAAAAACAAGGCACTTTTAGGTGCCCTATTCTTAAAGCAATAAAAACATAGCAAAGATTAAAAGTAATATAATTGGTAAAAAGACAATAAACGCAGATATGATTATTGCCAATATATCCTTTTTTTCGAGCTCAATATCTTCTTCGACCCCTTTAGACTTATTTTTGACCTTTAGCCATTCCATTACCCTTTCTACTCTCTTTTGAAGCATCATTTTATATCAATCCTATCATTAGTCCTCTGTATGAAGTTTATGGTGACATGCTACAAAGTGACCTAGTCTTGCCTCTTCAAATATGGGAATCACTTTTTCGCATATTTCTGTTGCATATTTACATCTAGTATGGAATTTACATCCACTAGGTGGTTTTATAGGGCTAGGTATATCTCCTTCAAGTATCTCAATCTTTCTATCATCCTCAACATCGGTAGTCGGTATTGCAGAAAGTAGTGCCTCTGTATAAGGATGCATTGGTCTTGTATATAGTTCTTCGGTTTCTGCAAGCTCTACAATATTCCCTAAATACATTACCCCTACCCTGTCACTTATATACTTAATAACACTTAAATCATGAGATATAAATAAATATGTTAAATCCTCTTTTTTCTTCAAGTCAAGTAGAAGATTTATAATCTGTGATTGAATGGAAACATCCAGAGCAGATACAGCCTCATCACATACGATAAATTTTGGAGACAAAGCAACGCTTCTGGCAATTCCTATACGCTGTCTTTGCCCGCCGGAAAATTGATGTGGGTAGCGGTGCAAAAAGTATGGTGCTAATCCACATTTATTCATAGTATCAATTACATAATCCTGAATACTTTTATCATTTTTTAAAAACATTTTATGAGCATATAATCCTTCAGAAATTATCTGTCCTACAGTCAATCTAGGATTCAATGAAGAATATGGATCTTGGAATATCAATTGTAAATCCTTACGTAATACTCTCATTTCTTCCTCTGTTAATTCTGCCATGTTTATACCATTGTGTTTATATGCCTCATACTTAGCATAATCAGGATGATTTTTATATTTCAAACTAAGCCTATCTATCTCCGCCTGAATGTCTTTAATGTCTTTTTCTACTCTTGAGATTTTATTTTCTATATCATTTATATCTGCAGTTTTATCATTATTTTTTAATTGCTCCAATTTAAGTTTAAATCTTAATTCACTTATTTTTACATTAGCTTTATAATGTTTAACCAAAACATTGGAGACCTCACTTAAATCTTCTGCAACCATAAACCCACCGATTAATTCGACCATATCAAGGAACAAAGTTCTTGCCTTTTTCTCTGCATTACGATACTTTTCCAAAGCCTTATATTTTTCATCACCAACAGGCAATTTCTCATACTCTTTTCTCGTTCTTTCTTCATTGGTACGCAAATCGATTAATTCCTTACGTTTTGTTTGCAGTCTTTCAAGAGTATTGAGTACATATGCAGGAGCAATGTCATAAATATCTCTTCCATAATAGATGGTACGACCATCTGTCTGGTCATTTAATTGCAATAGAGTCCTTCCAAGAGTTGACTTACCACATCCACTCTCCCCCACCAAACCAAATGTTTCGCCTTCATATATGTCCAATGTTATATCTTCATTTGCTTTTACATACAATTGCTCCGACTGAAATAATGATGTTTTCTTTACTGGAAAATACTGTTTCAAGTTCTGAACACGTAACAAAACTTTCTTTTCAGCAGCCCCATTAACCATTGTTTCTCACTCCTTTCTTTGGATAGAAGCA
>ENA-UOOE01002136-UOOE01002136.1-fermentation-metagenome-genome-assembly--contig:-NODE-2136-length-14847-cov-3.106612_pt1 | contig 14847 bp, 13 predicted proteins | sample MGYA00245776_ERZ724021 | MGnify/ENA primary metagenome ERZ724021 (study PRJEB28704, sample SAMN03018321) | fermentation metagenome | biome: anthropogenic terrestrial biome; feature: soil; material...
TTCTGAATATGGAAGTCTATTCGGTAGATATCATTATCATGCTTTAGTTTATCCTTCTCATTTTATTTGTTAAAAAACACCAAAAATTGTTTATATTCAAATCAAATTTGATTAATATAAATTAAAAAATAATTTGTCAAAAGAATTTAATAATTTGTTAATTTTATAATAGTATTATCTGTTTGTGGTACAAAATTTTGATATTCTATGCTTTGATTAAAAAAATAATTAACTTTTTTGAGAAATTAATTATATTTGAATTTTTGAGAGGTAGTAATACTATCACAAATTTCCTTTTTGTTTGATATTTAATTATTTAAATGACTATTCCAAGATTAACTAAAAAGTTAATTCTTAACTTTTTAAGGCATAAAACAAAAGATAACGTTTTATAATCGTTTTTTGGGGAATGTGGGAAGAAGTCTTATTTATTATAAACTCTAGAGTGCACGTGAGGGATGAATCTCTTTCCGAAGAGTTATAATAATCAGGCTGCCTTTGGCAGCTTTTCAAAGCCCTTTGGGGGAAGCGAGCCTTTTGGGGTTTGGCGATTCCGGGCTTGCCTCCCCCAAAAGACGGAATCGCCATATGAACAAGAAACAGTTAGCGGTCCTCAGGGACCGGTTTTCGGGCAGACGCTCGGCCGACCTTTTTGTCAGCACCCTCTCAAGCTGGTATGATGAGAAGCACGGAAGGAAGTCGAAGGAAGAGATTGATTTCATAAACTCGCTCAGCGAAAACGAATGCCCTTACTGCCACGGTCATCATTTTGTGCACGATGGGAGGAGAAAGGACGGGCGTCTCGTCTATCTCTGCCGGGACTGCGGAAGGAAGTTCAATCCTCTATCCGGAACACTCTTCGATTCAGCAAAGATACCCATATCGGAATGGATCGAGTACATCCTTCACCTTACCGAATACCACAGCATCAAGTCATCCGCCAACGACAACAGGAATGCCAGAACGACAGGCAGATACTGGCTTTCCAAGGCCTTTTTCGCTCTCCGCGGGTATCAGGATGACGTTGTCCTTAAGGGCAGTGTCTATATAGACGAGACATACGTCCCCGAATTGAAGGGGGACAGGGCGACATGCGACGGAAAAAGGAAGAGAGGCCTCTCCCGCGACCAGTACTGCATCATGACGGGAACTGACGGAGACTGCTGCTTCGCCTTCATGGAGGGAAAGGGCAAGCCATCGGCTAACAAGGCAAGGAAGGCATACATGACGCATATCGGTGTCGGATCGACCCTCATACATGACGGTGAGAAGTCGCAGTTCGCCATTGTCGGGCCGCTTTCTCTGAAAGAGGAAGTGCATCCCACGGATTCAACCTCTGGCCTTCCGGACAAGGACAATCCGATGGAGCCGATCAACAGGATCCACAGGTTCCTCAAAAGGTTTCTGAGAAGCCACGGCGGGTACTCAAGGGATGATCTTCAGGACTGGCTGAACCTCTTCTGCTTCATCTGGAATACGCCTGGCGACCATGAAATGAAGGCACAGGCTCTCATCGAAATCATGCTGAAAACCGTCAAAATTATGCGATATCGTGCCACCAAGCACTGAAACAATGCCGATTTCATGGCATTTCCCATCCCTCACGTGCACTCTAGAGTCTTAAAAAAAAGAAAATCATTAATGTTATTGTCAGAATTTTTTCTTTTCTATTAATGATTTCATTAATCTATTGCTATATTTGTTATATCTTTGGGGCAAAAACCGGTGATGACAGTGCTGGAACTAAATGTCGCGGTTTTATTGGCGAAGACGAAAATACAGTTGAGGTTTTATGCTTAGGAACAAGCACAACTGCCAATGCCTTAATACCTAGTGTTATGTATTCGGAATACGGAATATCTTCTTTCAATTCTTCCGTTTATAGTACTACTGTTAAATTTGAATTTGGGCTTTATGACGAATGTGTAAAATACCAGACACCTAAACTAATTATAATTGATACCGAAATGCTTTCTGATGAAGGAAAGAATGAGCCAGCAGATATTGATAACAATTTCTTAGCTTATCCTTTCACCAATCATTCACGATTTTCAAAGCTTAATAGCAATGATTTTATTATTAAAGATTTGTCTTTGAATGAAAATCATTTTTCGTATTTTAAGGGATATTCATTTTTAAGCAAGACTACTTCTTTAGGCTACTGGGGTAGTAATGATGGAACGGATTTCAATCATAGTTTAGTTAGCGAAAAAGAAAGTCAACTTAATTCTTTTGTAAGTAAAGTTACCAAAGATGGGGCTTCAATCCTTTTTGTCACCACTCCAAATCAATATACTTATTCTTTCCATAACTATTATGAAGCATATGTTGATGGAAATTCTCAATTAGCTTACCTCGATTTTAATGATAGAGCTGCCAATGATGATACTGGGATTGAGGCTAGTACTGACTTTGCCAAAGAAAATCATCTTAATGCTTTGGGTGCCCAGAAGTTATCTATTTATTTGGGAAAATATATTCACAATCATTACTCATTAACGGACTATCGAACAATCGATGATCAAAATTCAAAAATGGAATGCTCATTAACCTATATCAAAAATTTGTTTGAAGAAAAGAAAATTAAGCAACTATTTTAAAGATTGACCATATAAATATTGGATTGTAGGCGTTCTGTTAAATGCTTTTCTGCTTTTTCAAAGCTGATGTTCTTAATTTTTGCTTGAAAATTTTAATCTTAGGATTGCATTTTTAGGAATAAGTCTTAACTTAATCACTAGTGATTATTAGATTCTTTCTTTTTACAATTGCTATTTTATAAGATGCTGATTTTCTAAAACTGGGATTTTTGAGCTTTAATAGAGCAGTGAAAACAAAGAAACCACAATAATAATCATATTTAATTTCAAATCCTATGAATAGCGAAAGAAGGATTAATGCCCAAAATGTGAATGCTATGAAAAAGGAATTTGACTTTTTGACTTTCTTAAATAATTTCAGGCCAAATGAAATTAATATTAGGAAACCAATAATACCGATTTGTATTCCAAGCTGAAAAAGACCGCTTTTAACGGCAATAGCAGAATCAGTTTTTGAAGAAATTAAGGTAACAATTTCCGAAATGTTAAATTTCGGGAAGGAAGAAGAAAACCATGGTAATAATTGTTTCATTTCCTCTGGTAAGATCTTAACATATGCAGCTGTTCCGGTTCCAAATGGATATTTGATCATAATAACTAATGCACAGATAATGGTAAAAAATCTTGTTGAAAAAGAAGTGTAATTAGACAAATCTGAATTAAAATAACTCAATAAACGAGGAAACAATATGCATCCAATAAATAGTACTCCAATGGTTAATAAAAATTTATAACGTGATTTAAAATTAAATAATGCAAAAAGACTGGAAAGTAGAACGACTGCAATTAAGGATTTCGAACTCGAATAAAAAATCAGCAAGGCAAAAAAAAGTAATGAAAGCAAGACCATAAATGGTTTTCTTTTAATTCTATAAAAATAAAAAATAGTGAATGCTGAAAAAATAATTATTTGTGACGATGTTTGTGATGATTCACTTGTAAGAAGGCGAATTCTGTTATAGTTTAAGGAACAATGAAAAACATCTAGATATTCTGGATGATTGATTTCAACCAATAGTATCAAGAAAAGAAAGAAAAAGCAAAAAACAAATGGCATAAATATTTGTTTTTTAGAAAGCTTTTTACTAAAGCAATATAGATCAAAGCAGTAAATTATGATAGATACTATGTATAATAATCCCTTTATGGTTTTTACAAAGGAATCTTCACCGCCAAGACTTTCTCCACCATAATAGAAGGAAAAAAATAGATTAATCAAAATAAAAGCGATGAAATATATAGACAGGAAAAAGCTAGGATTCTTTTTAGCCGGCTTTTGTGAAAGGGACCAAATCGCAAATGGTGAAACAATCAAAGACAATGGGCCACATAAACATTGGCCATATAAACCAATGGAATTACCTAAAGGCAAATCTTGAAAAAGTGAGAGAAAGATAAGCAGAAAATATAAAAAGAAATTCATTGTTCTTTGGTCTTGCTTGAGATAAAAGCAAAATATTTTTTGGCTTGATTATCGAAACTATAATTACTTAGAAACAAACTTTGTGCTTTATCGCCTTTGCTTTTTCTAATCATTGGCTCATTGATAGCTGTTAAACAATTTTCGGCAAATTTTGTTTCAGAATCACACACCCATACAGAGTCATTATCAAATGAAGTACCTTCTACTGCTTTTGATGTACATATAATTGCTTTTCCAAGAGAAGCGGCTTCTAATAATTTCATTTTTATTCCTCCTCCTTGGAAAAGGGGTATTATGACGGTTTTTGATTGATAATAATAAGGGATTACATTTGGAACATCAGGAAAAGTGAGAATGTTGTTTGGATAAGTCTTTTGATAATTAGAAATTTCAGAATTGATACCTCTTCCAACAATAGCGAGCTTAATATTCTGTATGGAATTTAAAATCAAAGGAAAGCAATTTCTTATAAACCAATGCAGCCCATATCTATTTGGACTATATTCAAAATTTGAAACTATAAGAAGATCATATTTGTCTTTTATAATATTGGTGTTACTTGAATATGGACAAATGGTAACAGTAGGAGGAATCAAGCAAACCTTGTTTTTAGGAAAACATAGTAGATTCATATCTCTTTCATTTAAAAGAATAATACCTTTAACATTTTTAATATTTAAAATGGAGGATTCAATTTTCTTAAGCTTTTTTGATTCGAACGAATAAACTAGTCTTTTAATTCCTTTTTCGGAATCTTTTATAGAGCGGAACAGGTTCCATTCACAATTGTGTTCGTTTACAAAAACGTTTACTTGTAAGTTGCTTTTCTCAATGTTAGATAGTGAATAAAGCATATGAATTGAATCTAAGATTATTATTTTTATTTTATTTTTTAAAATTGTTGAAGAAATATAGTTATTTAAATCTTTTGATTCCCTACTTACAAATGAATATGGTTTCCAAAAATTAAATAAGCATTTTAATAAGTGCTTCTTTCTCTTAAAAAAGCGATACGATTTGCAATATTTTTTCAATTCAATATCATCAACAAAATCTTCAGTTTCAATAAGACCGCAAAGAAAAATATTGTAATTAACAGAAAGCTCTTTAATTTTTTGCCAGGTACCAATCTTTCCACCATAATTTTGTGGAAAAGGGCAAACCATTGATATAAAAAGTAAATTTTTTTTCTCCATATGGACAATTATAGCATTAATAAAACTTATATTAAACGCATTACATCAGAAACCTAATTTAAAATATTTTTTCTAATATTTAGTTCTTATAAATGATTCTGGATTTATATATTTGTGTTAATTGTTTTCTAAAAACAGAAGAACAAAAATAACCCAAGCATCTTTTCTGAGCATTGGTAGCTAATTTTTTATAAAATTTTTTATCTATAGATAATTGAGTTATCATTGACGCATATTGCTTAGTATTTTTGTTTTCTGCTTCTAATCCAGTTTCACCATTAATAGAAACCCAGTTAACACCTGATCCTTTGATTGTAAATGTCACTGATGGCTTACCAAAGTACATTGCTTCAGCTAAAGAAATGCCAAAAGCCTCATTTCTTGTTATCGATGGGAAAGTGAAGATATCACAAGCCATCAAATATGAATTTATATCATCATCTGATAGTCTTCCGACAAAGGAAATGTTTTTATATTTACTTGCTTCTTGTTGTAATTCATTAGTCAAAGGACCAGATCCGGCAATAATAATATCAATTTTCTTTTGATCTAGATATTGATTTGATTCAATTAGATATTTAAGGCCTTTGTATTCAACATGTCTTCCAAAAAAGAAGCAGATAGTTTTACCTGAGTGTTCTTGTTTTATGGATTTTGCTTTTTCAGTTATTTCCAAACTAGTTTTAGTTCTCCCTTTTCCTATGCAGGAAGGCAATATTTCAACCTTCTCTTTATATTTCGGCAAGTAATCTGTGTCTTCTAAATAAGCAGGAGAGGTAGCAATTATTAAATCTGCCCTTTCTAGAAGAGCTTTATTTTGATGAACAAATAGGAGTTTTAAAACTTTCTGTTTAATAATATCAGCATGCCAATGAAGAATTAGTTTTCCATTAAAATTAAGCTTTTTCATATATTTAAGAACATAGTGTGCGGCAAAGGGATCAGGATAGTGAAAATGAATAATATCTGGTTTAAATTCAGATATAATTTTTTTTACTACTTTACCATAATCTTTAGCTAAAGGCTGTGATGCTATTATTCTTTGTACCCCAACTCTAATAACATCAATACCATCATATGTTTCTTCAATAGTTTCAGGCTTATCGTTAAAGGCAATAACCATTTGCTCATATTCGCCAGTTTCTTTTAGGCAAGAACAAATATCATGACAAGTAGTTTCAATACCGCCTACATAAGGTGGATATCTTTTTGAAATATGAAGTACTCTTATTTTTCTATTCATTGATAACCAGCTGTTTTAATTGAGAAATCTTGTCTTTATCAACAATCATGATATTTTTATCTGTGCAAACAATAACTTTATTAGAGATCCCCATTATTGATATCTTTTGATTAGCTTTGCTATTAATAATAATATTGTCGTGAGAATCAACAGAAACTAGAGTTGCATCTACTACTACATTTCCATTCTCATCATGCTTAAAAAGGTCATCAAAGGCTTTATAGTTTACTACATCATCCCAATCAATTGAACAAGGAACAACATAGATATTATTTGATTTCTCCATAATAGCAAAATCAATTGATATTTTCTCAAACTCATTAAAGAAAGGTTTTACTGTATTAGAGGTTTTGATTCCTTCGTTTTTAGAAATTGAGTCATTAATTTCAGTTATTGTATTGAAGTGGTTTAAGGCGTGCTTTTTAAATTCACTTATAATAGTTGAATATTCAAAAACAAACATTCCACTATTCCAAAGATATTGTTTAGATTCAAGATAAGTTGTTGCTAATTCAATACCAGGCTTTTCTCTAAAGCCCAAGCATTTAGTAGGAATATTTAACTTATATTTACCTACATTAATATATCCATATCCAGTTTCAGGATAGGTAGGTTTAATTCCAAGAGTAACAATACAATGCTTTTCTTCAGCTGTCTTAGCACCTATGAGAATTACTTTTCTAAATTCTTCTTCTTTCTTGATGAGATGATCAGAAGCCAAGACACAAATAGTAGGATTATTAAAATATTTGGAGATGATAGTAGATCCATATCCAATAGCTGCAGCAGTATCTTTAAAAAAAGGCTCAATAATTATATTAGAATCATCAACTTCTGGTAATTCCCCTTTTAAAGCTTTTACTTGAATCTCATTGGTCGAAATAAAAATTTGAGATTTATCCACAAGAGGTAAGACTCTTTCAAAAGCTAGTCTAATTAAAGATTTCTCAGCAAAAATATGAAGAAGTTGCTTTGGCTTCTCCTTTGTTGATAAAGGCCAGAACCTTTCCCCAGATCCACCAGCCATTATTAAAAAAGTTAACATTATTCAGCCCCCTTATGACTTAGCACAGCCGGTATAGTCTTAAATAGTATCTTAGTATCTAACCAGATACTTCTATGTTGAACATAATCAATATCCATCTGGACCTGCTTTTCAAAAGGAATAGTAGATCTTCCCGATACTTGCCAAATACAAGTAATACCAGGTTTAACTAATAGTCTAGCAGTTTGTTGAACAGAATACTGAGTTACTTCTCTAGGTAAGGCAGGTCTAGGACCAACTAATGACATTGAACCATTTAATACATTGAATAACTGAGGTAGCTCATCAATAGAAGTCTTTCTTATAAACTTACCAATTTTAGTGATTCTAGGATCATTCTTAATCTTAAACATTGGTCCTGAAGCTTCATTCTTGCTTTGTAGTTCTACGACCATTGCATCAGCATTAGGAACCATACTTCTAAACTTATACATAGTGAATTTCTTACCATTCTTACCGACTCTTTTTTGTTTAAAGAATACTGTTCCACCATCAGAGCACTTAATAATAATTGCTATAACAATAAGTAGTGGTGAAAGAACAATGATTCCTAAGAAAGAAGCAAAAATATCAAAAATTCTCTTGATTAATGAAAAGAATGGCTTTCTTTTGTATTTGATATCTCTAAAAATAGGCATCTCAATTGTATGAGTGTCATATATTAAAGCCATTTTCCTTTCATCTTCAGTGAGTTCTTTATTGTTAGCGAGACTATTTAAGTCTAAAGTGTTAGCTTGTCTTTCTCCCATGTTACTTTCTTTTCCCAATTATTACAAAAAGATAAGCAATAGATTAATACCCTTCTTCTCCCTATAAATCTTTATAGCTATAGATTGCTATAAGTTTAACGGTTCAGATAACCAATAATTTGATTACTTAACAAAGAAGACTTAAAGAAGTATATCACAATATCTAGCTCTTAAAAAGAGCTAGATATTGCTAAATATTATATTTCCTAAACTATAGTGGGATTACTTTCTTTTAATACCGGCCATAAAAAGACAATTGAAAAGAAAATAGAGGTTCCTTCCATTAAGAATAACATCCTAGGTTCATAGCAGGAATAGACAATAAGAACTATACCTATAGCTATAAATCCTAATCCTGTTCCTATCCTATTAGTTCTCTTTATTATCATGATACATGAATAACAAAGATAACCTATAGCTAATAAGATAAATAAGAACCCTAATAGTCCAAATGATAGTAGTACATCAATAAAGCTATTATGAGAGGTCCAAATATGTTCTGAGTTAATTAATAGTCCGTAATTATTTTGGACAGTATAGAAGGGACTTCTATTGTATCCAAAGATACAATAGAAAGGACTATTGAACATACTTAGTGCTCTTTCCCATAGATCATATCTAGATTCTATAGTTCCATGATTAGAGAAATGAACTAAATCAAAGATTAAGTTTTGAGAGAAATATTCCAAAGACAAATATTATTAGGATAACCATTGTACTTAAAGCAGCAATAGAGAAGATAGCATAACCTTTATTCTTCTTGAATCTAAAGATAGCATAGAACAGTAATTGAACTATAAAAAGAATATACATACATAGCAATGGTGTTCTACTCCATACTAAGAAGTCGGTAATAAAGAAATAAAGTGGAAGGATAAAGTAAATAGGATTAGGTTTTCTAATGAAAGATAAGACAAAGCAGGCTACACATCCCATCAATAAGAAGAAACCATAAACATTCCTATAGCTGGTAAAACTAGATATAGTTATATCGAATCCACCGCTATGATCATGGAAGAGGAAGATGATGTTATTAGAGATCTTACTAGTTTCAGCACAATAGGAGTAGATAGTCATTACTAAGGCTAACAAAATGATTGCATAAAGGAAGTAATCCAAAGCCTTGTTAAAGGCTTTGGATAAGGTCTTAATGTAGTCAAAAGCAATAAAGAAGTAACTAGCAAAGAAGATATCAGTAAAGAAGCTTATAAACCTATTAGTGATTGAAAATCCGCTATAGTTAACATTGACTAAGCTTTGATCAAATGGTGATGTAAAGAAGTAGCTTTGCTCTCCATAAGGGAAAGAGAAGATACTGATGAATCTAATAAAGACAAAGATAGCAAATAAAGAGAGAATGTATTTAGAAGGTAACTTGTTTTTTTTCTTGTATCTGCTGATAAGGAAAGCAAAGACAATAACTAGATAGCAGATAGTTCCAGGTATGAAGAGATGAAGATTCATTGGCTCACTTGGAGTATAAAGAATCTCTTTTCCTAAGATTACAATACCAGTCTGATTAAGTTCAAAGTCAGTTTCTCCACCAAATCTTCCTAAAGTGAAGAAGGCAGCAAACAAAGAAATTAGAATAAAAAGAATGATGTCGAAGACATCGTTCTCTTTTTTAGATGTGAGGGATTTTTCTTTGCTTGTAAATATTGCTTCCATAAATGTGAATATATTCTAATACCTTTATCATATCAATAGAAAAGAAAGCCCTCTTATTAGCTAATGCCTTTAAGAGGGCTCTCTTTTATTACTTAGTAGTCTTTGTATCTGAAGTGTTGTCTTTTAGAGGCTCTTGAGTCTTATCTGGCTGATGGCTAGTAGCTAAGGCTAAGGTTTGCTTTTCATCAAAACCGCCTTTAACTCCGGCTACAATAGAACCAATGATAAAACCTACAGCTAATGAAGCTATAAGGTTAAGAGGTAAAGATAAGCCACCCTTTGATGAAATAATGGTATCACCTAAAGTGTAGGTAACATAGGCGTTAGTATTTGAAATAGATTTAGCAATAGAAGTTAGATTAGTGGTAGCTGTAGTAAGGAAGGTAGTGATCTCAGTAATCTTATCAGTAACAGCTGAAGGAGCTTCATAAGTTTCGTTAGTGATGTTATGAATCTTTAAGTTGACATAGTAGAGCTGTGAACCAACGGCAGGATTATCAATGGTACCACCGCCTATGATGTTATTAATTAAAGTTGTTAGCTCACTAATTCTAGTTGTAAACGGGTTAGTTGAATCATAGGCAGTAGGATTAGAGCCATACAAAGCAGTAAAGGCAGCTTCCTGACTCTTTAATTCAGTCTGATAACTAGTAACACGAGTAGTTAACGTTGTCTGTTCCTGAAGTAATCCTTCTTTTTCTTTGGAACGATCCTTTACGTAGCCATTCATATCAATAGTAGTAGAGAGGTTTCCAACTTTTAAGTTAGCATATTCAGCCTGTAACTTTTCATTGATTTTAGCAATGGTAGTAGTTGAACCGTTTAATGTTACATATTGGTCAGAATAGTTAGAAATTAAGGAATTATAGTTATCTACTATATAAGTATATTGAGAAACAAGATTGCTTAACTGAGTATCATAAGAGATACCAGATCTTTGAGATAAAACCAAATATGAATCATAGGTCTTAGAATCATAGATAGTCTTAGCTTTAGAAACAGGAATGCTGTACATAGCATTAAAGAATTCTCTAGCCTGATCATCACTAGTGAAGTATTTAGATAAGATACTTACCTTAAAGATATTTTTGTATTCGGTAAAGACAACATTGGAAGAAGTACCTGAAGCATCAATGACGTCCTGGTTATTACCGTAGGAGATAGTGATATCACCCTTTGTAATCATCTTATTAACATTAATACCTTTTAAATCGCTATTAGAATCAACAGCAGCCTGAAGATTAGATCTAGAAACTAAATCACCAGCTACAAAAGTAGATCCATCAGGATAGACTCCAGATTCAGCACCAGGGAAGTTAATTGTTCCAGTAGCTGTATAAGTAGCCTTAGGCCTTGTATAACCTAACTGTATACCTAAAGCACAAACAACAAAGATAGCAACCATTGAAACTAGCCAAGCAATCTTAGCTACCCAAATCTGATGACAGAATTTATCAAAGGTCATTCCATCTTTGTTATCGTCATCATCAATACTCTTAACATAAATAGTATCTTTATCTTTAAGATCGTTCATTTTTATCCCCTATAGTAGTTTTATTTATATAGTATAGCAAAACGCTGTAACTTTAAGTTAACAAAATGTTCCAACCATCCACAAAACTTTATATGGATTTTTTGAATAGAGCCTAGATAAGGAACTTTTTCTTTCTGTGGGACAAAAAGGTTTTAATAGGATTGTTCCAGGAGTTGCAAAGAAGGATAATTGAATTTAACATCAGTCATCCTCATCATGATGAAAGTTAGAAGTATAAGGCTGTTCAGCATCATAGCCAGTCGAATCCTCGTCAATATCCGACTGGCTATGATTAACATCTTTAATAATAGCCTGGTCTTCTTTTGATACTAGGATCTTGTCATCGCTCTTATTTATGTCACCGCTAGTAGCATGATTAGTACCTACTATAGTAGTAGGAAAATGATAGCCGCACTTAGGACAACACCAATCTTCATTAGGAACATCTATGTTACATTTAGGACAATGTTTCATTAGACTATCCTCTACTTATATATTATAGTTTACTTAGTAAAAGGTTTAAACAAATCAGTAATTTGTAAAGAACTAATATTGTTACTACTAGCTGAAAAGTCATGAAGATAAAAAATAATCTAGTTTTTGCTTTATTTTTTAGGAGAAAATTAGTATACTATTAATACTCACGATAGAGGGAAACCTAAAAGGTTGTTTCTCTGCGTGTCTTTTTTTATCTAAAAGAATCTAGGTTTCCTTTCTATAGTACAGCTATCTTAAGAGATAGCGGAAAGGAAAACTGGAAATGAGTAATCTAGTTTCAATCATTGTTCCTGTTCATAACTCCAGCAAATTCCTTAATAGTCTTTTAAGTTCTTTGTCTAACCAGACATATCCTCTTTTTGAAGTACTCTTAATTGATGACTGCTCTACTGATGGGTCTTATCAGATCTGTCAGAGTAAAGCTAATACTGATCAAAGATTCCATGTCTTTCACAATACCTTCTTAGCTGGTGTCTCTGCTGCTAGAAACTTAGGCATTTCGGAAGCTAACGGAAACTATATTACCTTTGTTGATGCTGATGACTATATAGACAAAGATTATCTTTCTATCATGATGAGAGAGATAATCACCCATAACTGTTCTATCGTTTCCTGCAATAGCACATCTAAAGAAAACAACTTAGGAAAAAGAACAGAGCTTACATCTAAGGAAGAAAGTGTTTATCACTTATCTAAGTCAGTTCATAAGAATGACTCTGATAATCATATCTGGGGAAGAATCTATCGACGTGATGTCATTAACGGACATAGATTTGATGTTTCCTTCAAGATGGCCGAAGATACAGTCTTCCTAGCTACCCTATGTGACGGAAAGAAACTATCTATCAGGTATCTTAACTATATTGGATACTATCATCGTCTTAATCCTTCAGGATTAGTTCTCTCCTATAATGTCGATAAGTATTACACCAGTTTAGTTCATCTCTATGATTACTATTCTTGTCCTACAAGAGACGACGAAGATAGGAAATTAGTCTTAAATAGACTAATCACTATCATTAAAGGCCTCTTAAAAGAATGTAAGCTCAATGAAGAGATGATTACTAAAGTACTTACTATCGGAAAAGCCATTAGAGGAAAAGCTCTTGCCACTAAGAACGTTTCCTTTAAGAACAAATTATTCTTGCTCTTTGGCTTACGTAAGCCGTTTACGACTATCGACCTATCTAAACCATCCAAATTCTTCTAGGTTACATAGTACCCCTTATTAGCAGACGAGACTAAATGGTATTTGTTTGAGTCGGCTTTCCTGCACTAAAAGATTTACGGGACGTTTAGCGACCCCATGAGACCTTAATCGAAAAATGATTAAGCAATCAGATGGGGTCGCTTTTATTTAATGCTATTTTGAATAAATAAACTGGCTTACTTATTAAGAATGGCTTTTATGTTACTAATTAATTCCAAAGAACTGTCTGTATTAATCTTTATTGAATGACAACCTGCATTGTTTCCGGTTTTTACATCAATATCAGAATCACCAATAAAATAGGATTTACTAAAATCAATATTAAATCTCTTTTGTGCTTTAAGGAGTAAACCAATTTTAGGCTTACGACAATCACAAATAATTTTTAATTCTCTAACTTCACCAGGGAAGCCTTTATCTGGATGATGAGGACAAAAATAAATAGCATTTAAATACGCTCCTTTTTCTCCAAGAAGTGTCTCCATCTTATTATGGATGTTGTTTAATTCTTCAAAACTTGTTTCTCCTCGTGCTATTACAGGTTGATTAGTAATTACTATTGCTAAATATTCGGAATTGTTTATTAATTTGATTGCTTCTTCTACGTTTGGAATCAGTTCAAATTGATTAGCTTCTGTCACAAATCCTTTATAAAGATTGATAGTTCCATCTCGATCTAAGAAAATACATTTTTGTTTATTCTTTAGATTCCTTTTTTCAACAATTCCATTAAGTATGTCTTGATTAATAGAATAGTATCTATCAGGTGTTCCAGCATCCCTAACATACTCTGATGATTGATAAGCATAAACCTCTTTTCTATCTATAAGAGGAAGAATAATATCTTTTTCTAAATCTCTTTTTCTTAAATCAGTTATGGTAGTTAAGACATCACTAGAAATAACATATAGACCAGCATTCACTAGATTTTTGTAGTAATAGTTTCTTGTATTGGTTTTGGAATCAAGCCTTATTACTTGGTTATTTGAATTGACACTTAACAAGTCACTATCATAAGGGTGAGAATTTGGATGAGCAAATAAAGAAATTTTGGCTTTGTTTTCTTTGTGAAAATTTATGAATCTGTTGAAATCAATACTAAAAACAATATCTCCAAAGATTAATAGAAAGTCATCATTGATCCTTTCTTTTAGATAGTAAAGAGATCCACCAGAACCTAAAGGATTGGCTTCAGTAATGTAACTAATATTTACTCCGAAATCTATCCCATCTTTGAAGTAATCTTTAATGACATTACCCAGAAAACCAACAACGATTATGATATCTTTAATACCAAAATCTTTTAGATTGTTAATCTGTCTTTCTAATATTGGCATTCCGCCAATTGAAACCATTGGTTTAGGAACGCTTTTTGAAATGGTACTTAATCGTGTTCCTTTTCCGCCAGCCATTATTACTGCAATCATTTAATCAGTCTCCAAAAAATTCGTTTTCTAAGGCCAGACAAATAGCATGATAGACAGGTAAATGTAATTCCTGAATTTGATATGTGACTGTTGAAGGAACTTTAATTGCAATATCAGCAATTGCAGATAATTTACTATCTTTATGACCGGTCAAGGCGATAGTTTTTACACCAATAGATTTAGCTACTTCCAAAGCATAGACAACATTCTTTGAATTTCCGGAAGTAGCTAAATCTATTGGTGTAAAAACTATC
>ENA-UOOE01002141-UOOE01002141.1-fermentation-metagenome-genome-assembly--contig:-NODE-2141-length-14792-cov-11.840809_pt1 | contig 14792 bp, 14 predicted proteins | sample MGYA00245776_ERZ724021 | MGnify/ENA primary metagenome ERZ724021 (study PRJEB28704, sample SAMN03018321) | fermentation metagenome | biome: anthropogenic terrestrial biome; feature: soil...
CGGCCGCAGCTGGCTTACAAAGAACTATTCCCAGCAATATAGATAGTACTATAATCGATAAGGTCTTTACTTTCATAGTGTCCCTCACTTCTGAAGCACTGCCAGACTTCGGATGATGACCTATAAACCAATCAGCGTTTTTATAAGTCCTAATGCAGTCAGGATGCTCACAACGATGCTGATATCCCAGAAATGATTGCGGGCTACTACAATGAGATAACCTTCCTGCATCGGCGGGTTTTGCTCAAAGGTGGTCTGAAACAGCTTTTCGCCGCTGGGATTGGGTTTGTCCAAATCGACTCCCTGATAAACAGAGATTTTCTTGACATTGGCTGAGACTGTGGGGCCTCCAGCCTGCGCCAGCGCATCCATCAAGCGTGAACCGGGCAAGATCTCGTAAACACCAGGCTTAACGACTTCGCCCATTACGGCAACCCGAATAACGCCTTTATTGACAATAATGGTGTCTCCATCCTGTAATACCACGTCGCCTGAAAGATCACCTTCAGCGATGGCCTTCATGTTAATTCCAACAACGCCTGTACTGCGGTTCAGAGCGATATGTTCCCGATCAGCTTTTTCGGTTAATCCACCGGCCTGGGCAATAACCTGCATTACGGTAGTACCCTGCTGAACACTATACTTGCCTGGGGTTTTGATTTCACCAAGTATCTGGATATTAATTGGACGGGCTTTTAAAAGCACCACCGTAACCCACAGGTTCGGAATGTGCGGCTGCAGCATATCAGTGAGCTGATCCTTAACCTCGGTAATGGTCAGGCCGGTAACTTTGAAGGCACCGACCATTGGATAGGAAATGTAACCGTCGGGGCCCACTACCAGTTCAAGGGTCAGATCAGAATGGTTTTCGATCCGAATGAGCAGTTCATCGCCGGGACCAAGAGTGTATGTTGATGCAGTTAGCGAGGGGGCAAAGCAGAGGATTAGTACTGAAAACAATAATAAGACTGCAATCTTACGCCTCATAATAAGTTCATCCTCTCGGAATTATCTAGTTTCAAATTCGACATCTGGGGGATTATCCCTTGTAAGGAACCCACTGCCAATTTTGGGTATTGGAGATCAGACAATTTGGGGTTTTCATCGAACAATGGCGCTCTGTTTCAAGAATAACTGCATCTTAGATGGCAGTAACTTAATGGATACCCATTCACTGAATTATACTGATAACACCGCTACTCAATAAGTATAACAAAACGGCTGCAATCGCATTGCCGATAAAAATAGAGGGAAAGGCCAATTTAAATCTCATATCCAGCAAAGCCGCTGCCAGACTACCACTCCAAACACCAGTTCCGGGTAGGGGAATTGCCACAAATATCAATAGTCCCAAAACCCCGTACTTTCGAATTTTAGCCCCATTTATATTTACTGATCTATTTGTAAGCTGATGTACAATTTTCTTGAAAGGTCTTGTCCCTTTTAAATAGTTGAAAAGTGGTCTAGTAGCAAATAATATGAAGGGCGATGGAATCATACTCCCGATAAATCCTAGAACTGTTGATTCCAAGGGAGAAAGCCCTAGAGATATGCCTAGGGGGATTGCACCTCTGAGTTCTACTACAGGCAACATAGCTGTTAGTACTACTACTATTTCGGGAGTGAAAAGTTTTAATAGTCCTTTACCCATAAAAACGCTCCTTACATATATATCAACATTAATGTCTTATGTTAGAGCTTTCTCCAAACCATGCGGTTGATAATGTCAGTATAGGACTGGATAATCTTGACGACCTTGCTGCTAACATTTTCATCTGTATAATCTGGTACAGGAACGCCATAGTCTCCATTAATCCTCATTGCTACAGCGACATCTACAGCCATAAGCACTTGTTCCGTTGTGATGCCTGCAATAATGAAGTTTCCTTTGTCCAGTGCTTCGGGGCGTTCGGTGGAAGTACGGATGCAGACTGCTGGAAAAGGCGAGCCTATAGAAAGGAAATAGCTACTTTCTTCCGGTAATGTTCCGGAATCTGAAACAACGGCAAAGGCATTTATCTGTAGGTTGTTGTAATCATGAAATCCGAGCGGTTTGTTCTGAATTACGCGCTTATCGAACGTAAAACCACGCTGGGTTATGAATTTCGCACTCCTTGGATGACAAGAGTAGAGAATTGGCATATCATATTTTTCAGCCATGCTGTTCACCGCATTCATCAGGCTGAAAAAGTTTTTTTCAGTATCGATGTTTTCTTCCCGATGCGCTGAAAGTAAAATGTATTTGCCTTTTTCCAAATCAAGTTTCTCTAGTATTTTGCTTGCCTTAATCTGTTCAAGGTTGGCATGCAGCACTTCTGCCATAGGAGAACCGACAACGAAGGTACGTTCTTTAGCTGTACCTTCAGCGTTCAAATAACGCCGTGCATGCTCGCTGTAACACATATTTACATCACTTATGTGATCCACTATCCGACGATTGGTTTCCTCTGGCAGACATTCGTCAAAGCAACGATTTCCCGCTTCCATATGAAAAATCGGAATGCGTAGTCGTTTCGCCGAAATCGCTGAGAGACAAGAGTTGGTGTCCCCAAGAATCAGTAGCGCGTCAGGCTGTTGCTCAATCATTAGATTATATGACTTAGTAATGATATTGCCGAGCGTCTCTCCCAGATTTGCGCCTGCGGCTTCTAAATAAAAATCAGGCCCCCGAAGATTTAGGTCTTCAAAAAACACCTGGTTGAGCTCATAATCGTAATTCTGCCCGGTGTGCACTAGCGTTTGGTTAAAATAGATATCACATCTTTTGATAACGGCGGCAAGTCGGATAATCTCCGGTCGGGTTCCAACAATGGTCATAAGTTTTAGTATAGACATTTCACACCTCTTCAAAAAAAGTATCCGGTTTTGCGGGATCGAAGCATTCATTAGCCCACATAAAAGTTATTAATTCCTCGGTGTCTGATAGATTGACAATACTGTGCGTATAACCGGGAATCATTTCGATTACCTGAATCCGCTCCCCACTCACCCGGTATTCTATAACCGGATAGTCATTACCGTTTTGATCCTTCCCGATCCTGCGTAGTCTAATAAGGCCAGTGCCCTTTACGACTACAAACTTCTCATTCTTGCTGTGATGCCAGTGGTTTCCCTTTGTAATCCCGGGTTTTGAGATATTAACGCTAAATTGACCACGATCGGGAGTCCGAAGGATCTCCGTAAAGCTACCGCGCATATCGACGTTCATTTTGAGATCATAAATGAACTTATCCGGAGATAAATAGGACAACCATGTACTATATAACTTACTAACAAGAGCGTTAGAAAAATCTGGTACACCATGGGAAAGTCGGATTTCCGGAAAACTACATATCGTATCGGCAATAAACCCAAGAGTTGCTTCATAGTGAACCGGTACGATACAATAGGCACCATCACGGGTCTCTTGGCCGCAAAGTGCCCTGATCATTTCATCCATAAGATCGTCTATATATACGACATCCATCTGTACTGATGGATCATTCACCCGAATTGGTAGATCGTTCGCGATATTATGGCAGAAAGTCGCAATGGCTGAATTATAGTTCGGACGACACCACTTACCGAATATGTTCGGAAAGCGATATACCAAAACCTTTACGCCATTTTCCTGCCCATAAGCGAAAAACAGCTCTTCTCCTGCCTTTTTGCTTCTGCCGTATTCTGTGTCTCCATATCTCCCTCGAAGGCTTGCTTGTTCCGAGCTTGATAACATTACGGGGCAATTGTTCCCATGCTTTTTGAGGGTGTTAAGAAGTATGGACGCAAAGCCGAAATTCCCAGCCATGAATTCGCTTTGCTCGTTCGGCCTGTTTACGCCAGCAAAATTAAACACGAAATCACAATCAGAGCAAAAACGCTCAAGTTCTTCAGTTGAGTTATTAACGTCATATTGGTAGATAATAAGTTTGGAGGGATCATCCAATCCGCTAATACTGTGCACGCGGTCTTTACCATCCCGAACGGCTTCCAAAGTAGTGATAAGATTTTTTCCAACAAAGCCATTTGAACCAGTTACTAATACCTTTATCGCTTATTCCCCCATCCTGCCAACTCGTCCTGGATGTATTGAAGCGACAACAGCTTGTCCTTAACTTGTGAGACATTTAGTTGCTCAGTATTGTTTGAATTAAACTCCGTTAGTGTGTTTCTCTTGGTGTCTCCATCGCTAAGATATTTATCGTAATTTAATTCGCGCTTGTCGCAGGGAACACGATAAAATTTGCCCATGTCGGTTGCATGAGCGCATTCTTCATTAGTAAGAAGTGTTTCATACATTTTTTCACCGTGGCGGATTCCGATAATCTTAATATCGTAATCTGAATGAAACAGTTCGTTGACCGCCTGTGCTAGGGCACCGATGGTGCAGGCTGGAGCTTTTTGTATTAGTATATCACCGGAAATACCTTTTTCGAAGGCAAACAACACCAGATCGACTGCTTCATCAAGAGACATAACGAAACGGGTCATAGATGGATCCGTAATAGTGATCGGTTTTCCTGATTTAATTTGATCAATCCATAGGGGTACCACGCTTCCGCGAGAACATAGGACATTACCATAGCGTGTACAGCAAATTTTGGTTTTTTCGGGCGAGACAGTACGGGATTTCGCAACGATGACCTTTTCCATCATGGCCTTGCTTGTTCCCATTGCATTGATGGGATATGCTGCTTTATCTGTTGAAAGACAAATAACTGATTTAACGCCCTCATCTATAGCAGCTGTTAAAACGTTATCTGCACCAAACACGTTAGTCTTGACAGCCTCAAGTGGAAAAAATTCACAGGAAGGTACCTGTTTTAGCGCTGCTGCATGAAATATATAATCGATACCATGCATAGCGTTTTTAACAGAGGCTATGTCACGAACATCTCCAATGAAATATTTGATTTTATCCGATGCTTCGGGCATTCTTGCTTGAAATTCATGTCGCATATCGTCTTGTTTCTTTTCATCGCGAGAAAAAATACGAATTTCGCCAATATCGGTTTTCAGAAAGCGGTTCAGTATAGCATTTCCAAATGAACCTGTGCCGCCAGTGATCATTAGGGTCGTATCTTTAAAATCTTTAGAAAGCGACATTTCGATTCCTCCTAATGGGTTTATTATTAACGACTTCTTGCCTCCGCAATTTTCGAATATACGAATAAACATAAATAGGCTGTGCGATAAATAGTGGCAGCATGGCAATCACATTGGCAAGCATGACAGTTTCCCATTGCACGTCAAACATATTTTTAATGAGTATAATGATAGTCAGTTTTATGGCAGCTCCGGCTACTGTACATATAGTCTGACATTTCAGCTTGCCAAGTCCATTTGCAAATACATTGGAGACATTTGATACTAAAAACATCGATGTATATGCGCAAAACAGCCCTAAAATATTGCTTTGTACATGCAAAATGCCTTTGCCAAGCCACAAGTCAACAAGTGGCTGATACATTAGTGCAAGCAGTACACTGAATAGACTTAGCAATAGGGCAACACAATTTATGAAGAGATACGCGCGACTTATCCATGCATACCGTTTTTCGCAATATGCTTTAGTAATTGCCGACCAAATTGGTTGGGTAACTAGTGTCATAGCTACAAAAAGAATGTAAAATATTCTATAGTAATACTGATATTGGACTACATCTTCCGCATTGAAGAAGAGATTTATATACAATTCATTGGAAGAATGGAGCGCAATAAGCGCAAGCTGTATTAAAAAAAACGCTCCCCCAAGGCCAATAATATGCTTCGTCGTATCCAAATCAAAATATTTGGTGGACGGCCTTACATATTTCAGCCTGCCTGTAAACAAGATCAGTGAGGCAGTCAAAATTGGTACATTATATGCCAAGAAATACATAACTGACAAAACAATTATCTTTGTCTCTAAGTCGGCCTTATTCGGGACATAAAGGAAAATCAGCAGAATCAGCTGGGTTACCATCGTGAATAAGCTGGGCATAAATGTTTTTTGCAGGGCGTAGTAAATTGAAGAAATCAGCATGAAGAAAAAGTGAATGACTACTCCGAAATATACTATCTGAATATATAATCGAAGAACGGATAGCCTTACTATATGAGAGGGAACCTTCAACAATATGTTCCAGTCTAATGAACTGATGATCAATGCACCCACAACTCCGAAAAACACTGCAATAAGCCCTACCGACATATATGCGGAGGAAATATATCTTTTTGATGCATTCTCATCCTTGTCAGCAATACTCTTAACCAGATAGTTACGCAAGCCGTTCCCTATTCCTAAATCAAACAAGGTCATCCATGTGAAAACAGAGGCTATTGTGATCCACGCGCCATATGCAGTATCATTGTTAAAATAACGGACATATGCCGGCACTATTAAGACAGAAATCAGCATTGCTCCGCCTTTAATAAGAAAAGTATAAACAATATTTAATGTAATCTCTCTATTGTTTTTATCGCCCTTCAGCTTTGACCATAGTTTTTTAATCAAGTTCACCATGCTTCCTCTTCATTGCCATTCTCACATTCTGGATAAAAGACTCTTCGGAGCAAACTATTCAAGTGCTCTGTATCATGATTTCTTTTTGCGAGCTCATAAGCATTCCTTGAAACAGTCTCCGCATTAGCAGGTATTAATAACCTTCTCAGAGCGGTAGGCAGCTCAACTTCTGAAGATACTGTAACAGCAGCTTTGTTCATCTTAAGGTATTCACTGATAAAAATATTATCTGGAGCATACAAAAAAATCGGCCGTCCCACAGACAGATACTCAGAAATCTTGGTAGATAGAGAATATCTTATGAAATCACGGTACCCCTCATCAAAGGTTTCAATATGTACAAGTATATCTGCCGAACGATATACTTCCATAATCAGCTCATGTGGTACATACGATCTGAACTCCACACAACTGCATTCAGAAAGAATTTCCTGATAAGCTGTTGTACTTTTGTCATCTGTGTAAACTCGTAGCACTAAGCTACATTGGTGTGTTTGATTATAGTCGTCAATTGCTTTTCCGATTTGTAGTAGTGACTTATACCTATTCAAATGAAGTCCACCCGCATAGACAAGTACCGACATCTTCTTGCTGGCAGTCCTAGGACAATGATATGACTTCGTATTAACAGAATTCATAAGTGCATAATGCGGAACCTTCCATCTTTCAGTATACTCACTTGCCATTCGCTCACTTATTACTAAGGCACAGTTACTACGAGAGTAGAGTTTCTTCAACCACTTCTGTGTAATCTTTCGATGATATGGATATCGGCTCTTGCCGTAACGGTGAGACGTTTGCCAGTTGTCCATAAAATGTGGGATAACAGGAATCTTAAGCATTACCGATAGTTTAACTACCAGTTTCATTACGTCAATGGCGTTACCTAGCGTGTATATGCAATCAGGTCGGAAGAGGTTAATTTTCCGCATTAATCCTGGCATCAGAATAACTGGTTCAAAATCCAATAACATAATCAGACGACGGCGCAGTGCACGAAGAAAAGAACGCTCTTCTGTCAAAATAACGGCTGCCTTCGTATTACTTACAGATGCTTTTCCGATCAATCGATTTGCAGCCTTTCTAGGCAAACAGACACCTGCTTGCAGTCGCTCAGATTGGAGTGAGATCGCATCCGACGCCCTTAGGCATGGCTGCATGTAGACTTCATATATGTCCTCTTTGCGAAACCGGCTAAAAATACTGCGAAGCGTTATGCCGGTTGCATTATTATGATTAACAGATTGCAAATTAACGATCAATACACGCAATCTATTTCCTCCTTTAATTTCGCCATGCATTGCGCTATAAATCTGTATTTCAATTTGCCAATCTATCACAATTGTCGGTAGCAACAGCTCGCGATGGCTTCTGAATTAAATAGAACATTAACATCCACGTAATCACTGAATACAGATGCGGTTCTTTATTAACGATCAAAAGCATACAGAAAGCAATGATGACCTTATCTACAAAATACAGATCGCTTACGGTACTCTTATGGAAAAGTGGAGAAAAGAAAGCGATAGTATATGCAAGGCCTAAGAAGCCGATGGAAGATAAGATTTGTGTACTAGTAGATGTCTGTGCTACTATATTCCTGTATCCTGACATACTTATATAATTAGAAAATTGAGTAGCCGCATTGGTAAATCCCCATCCAAACAGCGGCTTCTGAAAAAAAATCGTCAAATTTATTAGTGGCCCATTCAATCTAGTTGCAAGTGTATTAGTATCTATTTCTATTAGTTTGGAAAATACAGTGGGATTAATTGTGCTCAGCCATAGGAAAATATCTTCGTAGAAAATCGCCAGCAGTCCAATACATAAAGTAAATAAAATATCAAAACCTCGGCGCTTATTCAATCCGCCTTTCTTCCACAAAAAACCGATCAGCAAAACAAACAAAATGAGATATCCAGCAGTGGACTTTGTCATTAAAACCCCAAGCACATACAGAAAAATATGTCGTGCCTTAGTTTTTCGGTCAGTAAGGTAAATATTTAATATCAACGTCATAAGTATCACGCTTGAAAAAACGCCCGGTTCCCAGAACACACCATGTGCCCGCGTTGCATTAGCTCTAGCGGTTACAAAACACAAATCATAATAATCCCCGATTCTCGGTAAATTAAACGTTCCTACGTAGGACTCAAGCAAAAAGAAAAATAATGATAAGACTATAATTACACGAATACATCCAGAAAGCGTACGAATGAACTTATCAATGTCAAGATTATAGACCAGTATAAACCCGCATATAAGAGTTGCGGCAACTCGTCCTCCTGAAAGTACATTCTGTACCGTAAAGTTAAATAGTATCGAAAAAAGGATTCCCGCCAACAGCAACCCAAGATATGTTTTTTTAGAAGGGTACTTATTGTTTTTTTTGCTTTTAGAAAGCAAAAAATAGATAGAAAAAATGATCAATAGACCGAGTGGCAGATACGAATCTGTCACTATAGTACGATAGTACCCACTGTTAACTAGAATTACGATAACAGTGATTATCATACTTAAAGTAATCCTTTGTTTTTGTCTCACAAACTGGATATCCACTTTTGCACAACCTTAATAGAATTCATTACGGAATAATGGTCATAGAAATGACTCCACCCATTACTATCAAGCGATACATATAAATAATCGCTTGTTATTTTAAATTCTCCTTATACCATCCAATGGCCTCGCTCAATCCTCTTGAGAAATCATAATCTGGTTCATATCCAAGGAGCCTTCTGGCCTTTGAAATATCTGCACTCGAGTATTTTATATCACCTATTCTATCAGGACCGAATTTGGGTTCTATGCTCTTACCAAGAACTTTCGTGAGCACATAGTAGATGTCAATCAGATATTCGCTTTTACCGTATGCGATATTAAAAACTAGCCCCGCTGTCTCCTGCGACGCAAGACAGGCTTTTAGATTTGCCTCAATGACATTTCCGATATATGTGAAATCTCTCGTCTGTTTGCCGTCGCCGTAGATAGTAGGTTGTTCATTATTCATTAGCTGCTTGAGAAATTTTGGAATGACTGCAGCATATACGCCGTGCGGATCTTGCCTTTGCCCGAATACGTTAAAATAGCGCAGTCCGTAGGTATCAAGCGCGTAGTGCATCTTATATTGTTTGCCCCATTCTTCATTGCAGCGTTTTGTTAATGCATATGGCGAAAGAAGAGTCCCTTCATTATCCTCTTTAGCCAGATTAGGCTCATCACCGTAAACACTAGAGCTGGAGGCGTAAACAAACTTCTTAACTCCATTCTGGCGACTTGCTTCCATCATGTTGAGCGTTCCGGTGATGTTATTGGTGCAGTAAAATAGTGGCATTTCAATTGAGCGTGGAACACTACCCCAAGCGGCCTCGTGTAAGACGAAATCCACTCCTTCAGTTGCTTTAGCACAAGTATCGAAGTTTTTGATGTCGCCTTTGATAAACTCATAATGCGGATTGTCAATAAATAAATCAACATTCGCTTGTTTCCCTGTAGAAAGATTGTCAAGACAACGGACTTTATAACCGAGTTTGATTATAGCCTCACAAAGGTTCGAGCCAATAAACCCGGCTCCGCCTGTTACTAGAAATAAGGAATCATTAGGAAACTCTAGGTTTTCATATCCCATATCACAGCCTCCAGCAGCTATACCTGACAGCTTTATGCTCTTAAAGTCCGACCCATCTTTTAGTCTTAGAATTTGGTGCTGCGTTGAAGATCTAAATTTGCGTTTTGGGTTCTAATACGGAGCCATAATTCCTGTTTCTTTTCACTTTACGAATAAACTCATCCATTAACTCCGCGTACCGGCGATAATCGAAAAGATCATTGCAAGCACTGGGTTTCCCCGGAAGGGAAAGAATTTTCTCCAAATCGTTCTTCAGATTGTCAAACGAAACAATTCTCCCACAGTTATATGCTCCTATATATTCTGATAAATCGCTGCTGTCGGTCGCGATGACCGGAGTACCGCAGGATATACTTTCTACAAATTTAGTTGGAAAACCAGCGAGAGTAACCCGATTCTGCTCACGAACAATCAACGAGTAATCTGCTGCCTTGATAAGGCTGATAACTTGTCTGTGTTCCATTCGTCCAAGAAAACGAACTCTCTTAGCGAATCTATCCGGATCGTCGATCTGGAAATCATACATTGATCGAAAATCAGCCTCAGTGATGCCGACCACGGCTAATACAACCTCACATTTTTCCGGTAGCGAAAGAACTGCATTCACACTGCTGTCCAGGCGCTCCTTTGTCGCGGACGGTGAACCAGCGTAAATTAACAATATGCCTTCGTGCGGTTGCGTCTGCTCGGGCAGCCATTTTTCTGATTGGATGTCTATTAGTGGGGGAAGCTTAAGCGTCGTCATCCCAGAATAATAACGCTCAAGATAATGACTGATAACGATCAACCCATCAGCCCTCTTATGTACAAAGCGCATCCTATATCCGGAATCGAGAATACGTATTAGCTGAGTCAATAGATTCTTACGGCCGCGGCCAAACCATTCCGTGACATCGACTATACGTAGGAGGTGTTTTCTTTTACAGAAGCGAAATATCTTTCCCATTGCGACGGACGGAAAATCGTATGCGATTACCATCTGCAAATTAGGCATTTTTTTGATCAGCTTCAGCTCCTCCGAAGCATCAAAAATTGATTTTAACCGATCGAGGCTAGAAGCATAAGCTCTTTTTTCGTAGCATTCAAATCCTTCATAGTTGCTTTTAACGACTTTTTCTTGTCTGAAACGAGAAAAGTCATTCGACCAGCCGAAAAAAACAACGTGATAACCTAGTTCCCTTAATAGTTTCCCATTGCTCAATACCCGGTGTGCAGAGGCATCCTTGTCTGGCATTTCAAAGCGGCCAATATACAATATCGTACCCTTGCTCATTTTGTTTCCTTTCCATCGCTGATTTTCATAGACTGACAAATATTATTTTCGTAACAATTTTGAATATATGATGCTCTGCAGCCATATAGGGGAAATAAACACTCCCAACTGCGCGATGAGGAATATTGAAAAGTCAAAAAGCGAAGCATAACCTATTTTCCAGAACTTTTTCCGGACACTGATAATATTCTTTACATGCTCCCAGCTTTTGCGGCGTTTCATTCGGTCCGGACTGACACGAACATAAACGAGCACTTGATCGAGGTTTTTTGCTCGACACCCTCCGTACATCATTCTGCCAAATAAATCAGCATCCTCGCAGCGAGGAATATCCGCATAACCTCCAAATTTCATGACTGTTGATTTTCTAAACATGACTGTCACATGATTAAACGGACTGCGTGTTTTTCCGCGTTTGTAAATCGCCTCTTGTGCAAGCGGAACTACACGGATACCAAGAAGGTTTTTCGGACTATCAGAAAAATCGCGGTCATAGGCTCCCACAATATCAAGCTCTGGATGCTCCATAAACAGATGTAATTCGGCTTCGCAACGATCCGGTAGCGATAAATCATCCGTGTCCATGCGAGCCACTAATTCATTTCGCGTGTGCCTCAGTCCGAGAGTCAAGGCAGCACCAAGACTGTTGTTTTTTTTACTGGGTACAATTGTGAACATTTCTGGATACTGGTTCCTATAGTCGTCAATTACGGCACGCAGACCGTCAGTCAATGGTCCGTCTTCAACAATTACGAACTCTTCTGGCATGATGGTCTGGCTTAGCATACTTTCAATGCTGATCCTGAAAAATTCTGGGGATTCCTTTTCATAAACCGACATCAGAACGCTATATTTCTCCATTTTATAACACCCATATTCTTTACTCTTTTCGCTCGCTAATTTTCTTTGCCGGGATACCACCATATATGGCGTAAGAGTCAGTCAATGATTTACTTACAACAGAACCTGCTGCAATTACACAGCCGTCAGGAACCGTTACTCCCTTCAAAATTACCGAATTTGCGCCAATCCAACAATCGTTACCTATAATAATGTCGGCCTCGCTACTTTCTTGAAATGTCATAGGTTCCTTCATCGACGTTCCATGATTAGTCGAAAACATTTTGACACCTGGTCCCATAAGCAGATTATCACCCAGCGTTATTTTTGATTTTTCGCCGCACCAAATGCAACAGTTTTGGTTAATGTGTGAATTAACACCAACGGTAATATTCTGAGCATTTCGGATAGATGCTGTAGAATGAACCCGCAAATTTGAACCATGTTTGATATGATAGCGCCATGTCACATGCTCATGCAGATAATATCCGACAGATGACGCGACTGCTTTAAATAAGCTTATTGAAAACAGGCTTCGCAATGCTTCTCGTAGATGTTTTTTGTCCATTTCTAATCCTCCTGGCATTCTGTCCTTAACGGATAAACAGCTTTATTTAGCAAAAAACTATGTCTGTTTTCTCCTGTTAGTGCCTTAATTATAGTATATCCACACACAACCATCCAACGTGGGACATACAATATATGCTTCGCTCTACCGTTTGCGCGTTCTTGCTTTAAGCAATCTGCCGTGTTCATCATTTTCTTATCCTTTACGTTGATGATCCCGTTACAGGGCTTTTGAGATGATACCCATTCAACTATCCTTTGAACGGCATTTTTGACATGCAAAAATTCATATTCCATGCCTTTCCCGATGATATACGCCCAGTCAGGATATTTTAAATAATATCTTTTCTGAATATCGCGTTTTATCTCGTCAGTATATACGGGGGCAAATCTGAAAATTGCATATGCGCTGTTGTTCTTGGCACAAATCGTTTTCAATTCTTTTTCGGCTATATATTTCGTCATGGCATATGGTCCTATTGGATGCGGTTCTGTTTCAGCAGTTGCAATACCTTTAGCAAATCCATATACATCAGCAGTACTTACAAATAAAATGGGAATATGTCGTTGAGCTGCTGAGTTAAACAGATTTTGGGCGCAAACCACGTTGATACAATAATATCTATTATACGACAAATCTGGCTCACCTGTTTTATGTGCTAAGGCCGCTAGATGTACAACACGATCAATCTGGTTATTCTCAAATATGCTTTCAAGCGTAACAAGATCAATCAAGTCAACAACGTTGTGATGATACCTTTCATGAATGATAGTGGCGTTGCGCTTATCTATTCCTATAACTGTGTACCCTAGTGCAAGTAATTCATTTGCTAAGTAGCCGCCGATCATGCCGGTGCATCCAGTTACAAGGACGACTTCGCCGCTTTTTTTACTCATCAAGATTAGCCTCCGCGGCCTGCATTTTCTTTTGCACTTCCAAAAATGTCGCAAATCTAAAATCGTACTTCTTCAGCATTGCAATCAGCTGCTCAATTCTTCCATCGACTTTGCCCAGCCCTCGACGCGCTCTAATGTCTGTCAAAAGTCCTACTCCCTGAACTTTTGGCATTGTTTTTCTGGAAAGCTCGAAAGGATGTATATAGAGTGTATAGCTTTCGGCGTCTTGAAGGTACTTCTCTATCAGAGGTTTCATCAGCATATTCCAGGGCAAGAGACGAATCCAGCCTCCGCCAGAAACTGCAATAGGCTTTCCGCAAATTTTCTGTGTGGGTAGTGCAAACTCGATCATTCCATCTTTGGCATAGATCCCTTTAACAGGTTGATTGAAACTTAATAAATCTAGTTCACCATAGAGCGGATGTCCCTTAACATCCATCTTGCTGGAGCTATACTTAAAGCCGATCTTCTGAATAACTTTATATCGCTCATTATCGATGCCAAAGCAGGGAGCGCGATAGCCAACTACTTCTTGGCCAACAATATCTTCGAGTTTTACTTTCGCTTCTATTATTTCTCTTTCAAAGTCCTCCAGGCTAAGATCAATAGGGCGTACATGCGTTTTCCCGTGACAAGCAATTTCATGGCCACATGACACGGCATAGAGCAATTGTTCTTTTGCAACATCAGCAAGCTCGCTCAGCACAAAGAACGTAGTTTTTATATTGTACTTATTCATCAATTCAATATAGTTGGTAAAACCGTCGAGCATTGAATAAGAAGTATCAGCCTTGCCCTTAAAATAATACAAATGATACCAGTCTTCAACATCCATTGATAGAACTGCATACTTCATAGTTGTCTTCATTTTATGACCTCTTTTAATGTGGCAGCTTCTTTAGCTCCCGCCGCGCCTTCTACGACACCCTTACTTTTAGACACAGCGACAATTGTCTCTATGAAGCATTTGACATCAATCGCAATGCCCATTCTTCTTACATATTCGCCATCCAGTCGCGCCTTTTCTTCAATGGGGAGCTCATCCCTACCGTTAATCTGAGCCCAGCCCGTAAGGCCCGGTGTTACATCATTAGCGCCATATT
>ENA-UOOE01002142-UOOE01002142.1-fermentation-metagenome-genome-assembly--contig:-NODE-2142-length-14787-cov-6.676147_pt1 | contig 14787 bp, 7 predicted proteins | sample MGYA00245776_ERZ724021 | MGnify/ENA primary metagenome ERZ724021 (study PRJEB28704, sample SAMN03018321) | fermentation metagenome | biome: anthropogenic terrestrial biome; feature: soil; material...
CATATGTTCGCACAATTCCTCAAGCAGCCATAATGGATTGGGTCCCATCCAGTTCTCAGAAATCCAGTTAGCGTCGTATTTCTCTGCTCTTGGGTATTTTTTCATTCTGCTATCCCCCTCACAGGATGCTAAAGCACCATTTGTGGCTTCTACGGCAAATCGAGAGCTTCGTGAGGTCGGTGTGCGCACGATTTCCGGCGAGAGGGGCTTGCAGTACCGCTTCCATTTTTCCGCATTCTACGATGGCAACGTTAACGAGCGCATCTCCTTTAGCATTGCGTACAGCTTGTCATAAGCAGCGGCTGAACTCGGCAAAAACCTTCAATAACCCCTAATCGCTCTCCACACCGTATCCTCCCTATAGTCTGCTAATACCGTAGCATTTGGCGCAGTTTGGGACTCTGAAGTTGTCTCTTGGCTTTTTCATCAACTCCAAATTGCCAAAACATCATTAGTGATTTCGCCACTGCGTTTGCGAATTCTTATTTCATCCCAAGTCTGGTCACCCGCATCGAACGGAGCGACTACATCCTGCTTCGTTATATCGAGTTCCGCATAGTGCTTTATGCCTTTCTTGCGACCTTCACCCTCGACTTTGCGCCTGAATTCATAATTGCGTAAGGCTGTGTTGAGAGAGCTTTTCAGAAGCGTCATATTGCCGATACTATAAATTATTCTATAACGGTACTGTCTAGCGGCTTCACGGTCATTGATAACGGCTCCGTCGTCGCCCGTCACGGGAACCACTGACCAATGTTCTTCCCACTTCTGGGGCATTATATGTTCCAGCGTGTAAGTGTATTTCAACTCGTCTGTGTCAAAACGTTTGCTTTTGCTTCGGCGGTACAACTCAACCCAAAACAGCAACAAAGCCGCAGGTTTGTTGCTTATACGCTGTAATGCTGCCTTAAAATCGTCGTCGCTCGTCTCCAACAAAGTCGCGTCCAACTTGGACGTGTCGCCAATGAATTCTTTACAGAGTTTGTTGTAGTTCTTTGTTTCTGCATTGCAGACAAAGCGGCGAACGACCATTGTCTCCAACTTGTGGAGCGCCGCCTTCAACGCATCTTCATTACCGGCGTAGTTTCTGTAGAGATAGAGAATATAAGGGTGGAACGTAGATACATCGCACACGCTCAGAATATGGAAGAGGCGCTTCTCATAGTCATTGTACTCGAACAAGTCGCTGCTATCAAAGACATACATCTTTTGGCGGAATAATTTAGCGTATTCCATGATTGCCCTAACGAATTTCTTTAGCTTGTTCAAATCAAGATTGTTGATGTAGGCTTTGTAAATGTTAGCGAGATCAGTCAGTGTATGTTTTTCGGGGTCGAAAAAGCCCTCAATGACCGCAATGGAGTGCAGTAGAATTTCAAGGTTATCCCTTTTCAGACGCCCCAACGTGCGCTCGGCAGTCCAAAATGCGATGGTCTGTTCATCGCTTACAAACACACTTTCCCAATTATCTTTATAGAGGGTTTCGACTTCTTCGTCATTGCTGAAAAGGTCAAAGGCCCTTTGAAAAAGCACGTTTTTGACGATGTCGGCGCTACTAAGGCGCATTCCCGCGCTATTAATGGTGTCGAAGATGCTTTGTTCGTCATCCGCATCGGTAAGGTCTATGACAACGAGGATCTTCTTGTCATCGTCCATCAGGTCGTCAAAGAGTTCAATTCGTTTGTCCATATTGACGGACACGAGGCGGTCGGTAAAGAACTTATAACACTTGAGTATGTTACTGTCCGACTCGCCAAGGTTGAGCGTGGCGGGAATGACCTCTTTTTCGATGACGCTCTGATAGTGTTTGCGGTCCACCTTGGAATGCTCAATTTTTACGAACAGTTCTTTTGAAGAAGCCCGCCTTTTGTAGAATAAGCATGTCTCCAGTTCCTGTTTGCAGGCCTCTTGTGTGCCGGTGTCAAAGCTATCATAGAGGGTTTTTAGCAGAATGCTGAGTGTAGTCAGCCTCTGCTGACCGTCTATAACAAGCACCTGCTTCGTGTTTCCCGATGGAACGGCGACCTGCTTAAGAATGAGTGACCCCAAGAAGTGACTCTTACCGCTCTCAAGTAAATCCGAGATCAACTCTTCCCAGTTGTCCTCGTTCCAAACATAAGCGCGTTGAAAGAAAGGTATTTTGACCGATCCCTCGTTTGCCAAGAATGTTAACGACCTCGCTTCTGCCTTCATGTTTACCTCCACCTCGCCGCTATCGCGGCGATGCAAATAGTAATGAAAACCGGAGCACGCAGCTCCTCACTATGCCAAAATCGGCCCGAGAGAAGGCACACTACAAAACACAGTGAGGGGAGTTGTCGATGCCCTTTGACCCGAGAAGAACTGCTGTTCAAGCACAAATGAGTGGTTCTCTAAGAGCGCACGCTACTAATTGTTTTACCTCTTGTTGAATCTGTGGCAGTCCAGTCCCTGCCTTCTCCTCGCTATTTTTGACTGAGGAGGTATTAAATTGAAGGTCGTTTATCCCGTTTGTTGTGGTGCCGATGTCCATGGAAAATTTCTCGTCGCCACATATATTACATCAGATCAACTCACCCCCCGCTACCAGAAAAAACGCTTTAACCCTCTATTGATAAACGAAATTTATCAATAGAGGGCGGTTAGATTTAGCGGAAGTACTACCTAAATAAAATGCTCACTCTTTAATTTCAGGGAGGTGCATGTATTAGCGACCTCAAGTCTTGCGTTTTGCGCACCCTATGAAACTACTACTGCATCTGCTTTCACTAGCTTTATACCATTGATAGTCGCCAAACAGGAAAAAACGCTGCTTTCTTCGTTTCCGTTAGAATTTAACCTTTTAGCGCTTGCTGTGACAAACACCTGCTTTCGCGCTCGTGTTATTCCCACATAGAATACCGACAACTCATCCAAAGCGTTATTTAGAAAACTCACTGGCAGTGGGTTTGGCAAATAACAGCGACAATTAGTCGAAGAGACAACTTTTTTCGAGCAGTCTTTACAGGTATAGTATCCAGGGAATACCCATCGTTCCACATCGGCAAGCACAACATAGTCCCACTCGAGCCCCTTGGCTCCGTGGACAGTAGAGAGGATAACTTGCGAATCCACATACTCCATAGCCTGTTTCAACTGGCGGTTCTCAAAAACATCCAGGAAAAGATTGTACTTGTCCTCGGGCAAGAGATCTGAGTAGTCGATTGATACTTTCTCGACAAGAGCATCAAGCAAACGGAGCAGTGAGTCGATTGTTTTGCCTGCCGCTGCTTCATATACTTTTTTGATGTTATCTGAGAAAGCGACCAAAGCCTTCTTATTGATGCTCTTTGACTTCCCGAACCTCTTTATGAATATCTCTTGGCATTTGTTATGGAATTCAATGTAGTCAATATCTTCGTCAGTAAACATACCGTAGAAGTACGGTACTTGTTTGCTGGCAAGTTCGGCTTCTACGATTTCGGCATTCTTACCCCGACCTCTGAAAAGGATAGCGATTTTGTCCGTTCCGTCTCCCTTCAGGGCCTGGATTTTTGCCACAATCTGCTGCGCTTCATCCTGCTGGGTTGTTCCCCAAAAGGCAGGCAACTTCGCTACAGCATCTTCTGAGATGGTTGGAGAAAAACAAGACGCGGCGTTCTCTCTGATGTTTTTATCCAGCTTTAGCATTTCGGGATTGCATCGGAATCGGTAGTTCTTTGACAGAGTAACTTTAGTCATGCTGTATTTGTCAGTGACTGTGGTCATTATATCAGGCAATGCTCCAATGAAACCATAAATCCTCTGGAGCGGGTCGCCAAGAAAAACAAGTTGCGTCTGTTCAGCGATAATTGCCTCAAGCAAACTCCACGCAATGCAGTTTGTGTCCTGAAACTCATCGACCACGATAAGCGGGTAATAGCTCTGGTAGAACTTTTTGACCTCGGCAAAGCGGTCGAACATCTCCAATACGAAGAGAATCACAGCATTGTGGGTAATATACTCTAGCGGAAGCAGTTTCCTTATAACAATCTCGTTATAGGCGTGGGTTGTCTGGGCATCTGGAAGACGAGCCTCTTTGACTGCGGTTTCCACGGCTTTGAGTTTTTCACGTTCATCCGATGAAAGAACATTTTTCAGGCTCGACTGTCTTTCAATGTCGCTATCCCCTACGGCTCGAAAAAGATTGACATCCTTACGTAAGGCATCTGCAATGAGATACCCATACTTTTTCAGAACACCTTTGCAGAATCCATGGTAGTTCGTGACGGTCACTTTCTCGCCCAAGGATACAAGACTGTTCTGTGAGCCGAGCAACACAGGCGATTTTTCGGCGACCTCGCGTTTAACTTTCAGCGCGGTGTTCACGCTGAAAGTGAGACCAAGGATGCGCTTAGGGTTCGGTATGCCTCCCGAAGCAAATAAATAGGCAATTCGACTAATCATCGTCGTGGTTTTGCCATATCCGGCAGGGGCTTCGACAATCAACCGAAGACTCTCTGAAAAAATAACCTCAAGCTGTCTCTCATCGCCTTCGTGTTGAACAGAGATTTTCTCCTTTATTTCCGCAAGATTGGCATTAGACATTGGTCGCCACCTCCTGCGCTTTCTTTACCGCATCGCTATAGCAAGTGGGTATGAGTTCGGCGGGGAGCGATTCGCCGATGATACGTCCAAGGAGGACGCCTTTCCGTGCCATAAACCATGCTGAATACATCTGACAGAATTCGGCTTCGTCGGTGTCGCTTACATCTGACAACTTCTTAGGTGTGTAGCCATTGATATCTACGCCCATCTTCCTAAAATGCTTCCGGACGAAATCCACGTCCAACACTATTGACTCGGCTTTGCTGTCTAAATCCAGTGCAATCGCGCGAACGATCGAAGCCTTCCCGTTGGCAAAAAGCGTTTTGACGACTTCAATCTCGAAACATAGTTCTTTTGTAAAAAACTCATCATCGGCAGCAGTATGAGCAGCTTTGACATCCCCATCGTAAATGGCAATGCTTGGAACGGCAAACAGATTCAGCAACTGGCGGAGCGGCTTTATAGAACCCTCGCCCCGTGCGTTTATCACGCAAATGCCGTAGTCATCCAAAGCAATGCCTATCTTGTCGGAAAAAGCGTGGATACAGCCGTATTCCGTTTCGCCTTCAATTAACACAGCGCATTTGGCGTAGAACGCCTCCTTAATTTCAGGAAAGTGCATTATGAGGTGCTTTTCATCCTCGGCCTTAATGCGCCCTTCGTTATTGGTGTGTTCAGTCGGACGCAAATCATAGCCACTGATTACCGCGGTCTTATCCCCGTCCTTGTAGAAACGGATAAGATTGCGGTAATCCCCGACTAATGCATCCGTCGAGTGCGTGACGATAATCAACTGCCCGTCGATACCGTCCACACCAAAGCAATTATTCAGCAGGTCGGCAAACTCGGCGTCCTCGTTACGCAGGATTCGCTTGTAGTATCCGATAAGTGATCTCTGCAAATATGGATGCAGGTGGACTTCTGGCTCGTCAATCGACAGCACGAGCGGCAATATCTTTTCGCCTTTGTCGTTGGTATATAGTTGTTCCACAAACGGAGCGGACTTGCTTTTATATAACTCCATTATCTGGCACAGAATATTTATTGAAGCCATCGCCATATACTGGATGCCGCTCCCTGTGGTTTCAATCTTTCTGTCACCGTCGGAGAGATAAAAAAGGCTTGCCAGCATTTCCGTAGGGTTCTGGGCGATAGTCGCCTTTATGGAGTAGTCGCGGAAACTGCGAATTTTGCCTAGATGACCGTTAATAAACTCCCTTAAGCTATCTACTTGCTTGTCGTTCAAAAACGATGGAACGTCATCGCCTATAAACCTCTCAATGATTCCGTTGATGAGGAGACCCACTCCCTTTTGGGAATCAAGGCGCAGCTCCCTGCTCGGCACAGACGTAGTTTCATACTTCAGGAAATTGATTTTCCTGATTAGCCTTGCCTGTATACTCTCGTTTGAGTCCAAACTGATGATTGTTGGATAAGCTTCCTTAATGGTTTGGCAGTAACGGATCTTGAGCAACGAAGCATCATCTGGCGAAAAGTTATCGCCAAAAAAGCCCTGCTCATTAGGAAGCATTCTGATATCCAGTTCGACTTCGATGGCTTTATCAGGATCAGAAAAGTCCTTCTCGTCAAACCCCTTGCCGTTACACACGGTGCCAAGGAGTGATAGGAAGTTGCTCTTGCCTAAATTGTTCTCCCCGATGATGTAATTGCAGTCCGGGTTGAAGCAGACGGCTATCTCCTTGATGTTTCTGTAATTGGAAACCTTAACAGAAGCTATCCTCATAAATCCAAACCCTCCCGCATAGTAAATGCTCTGCTGGCACTTTCCTCTCGACTTCCGACATCCGTTGGATTTTTGGCTTATTCCTCGTACGCGTAATCGCCGCGCAGAAAATGCTGTGAATTATCAATTCGTCAATCTCCTCAGTAATGACAATTTTAGCCGAATTGTAAATCCAGGCCCTGTGTTTTATGGATAGACACAGCGTAAGCTATTTGGAACGGCATGATGTCATCAATGGAAGCCGTGCTGATACTAGATACTCTCTTCCGGAAATGGTCCAGTCTAAGGGCGAGAACATCGGGGTTTTTTTGCCTTATCTAAAGTGTATTTATTAATTTCAGCAGACTATCGTAGCTGTCCACATCATGGTACTTAACACCAATTGTGGAAATTTCATTGAACAGTTTCTTTGCGCATGCAATCTTCGCTTTTTCAATCTCATCGGTCCGTGTCATTTCGCCAAATTGGGTGGATTTCATACTGCCTTTCGTCTCTGCTATAAAAAAAATATGCTTCACAGAATCTTTTTTGAAGGAAATCGCCCAATCCGGAGAGTAATTGCCTACGGGAGTTGGGATATAGAATCCGCGCGGTCCTCTTGGCAGTTTGGCATAGACAATTACCTCATCGGCAGTATCTAAGTCCTCAGCAAATCGCCTTTCGACGTTGTCAGATGCTGTACCATCCGTAAACACATAATCCTGAACTGCGTGCTTAGCCTTGAACGCCTTCGCATATTCATCGGATGTGCGACTCATATTGAAGATATCCTGAGAATATGGTTCTTCTGCACTGGGGGCGTAAGTTATATGCTCCACTACAACAGACGCCTTTTGGCGATTGATAATTCCTGAAACTTTGGTGACAAACTCCTCCGGATTCTCCAGAAACAGCCATAGCTTATCACGAGAGATGCCAGTCAGAATTGACGTGGTTGTCCGACGGGTTAGAGTCGTGCCTTCAGCAATCTTACCTATAAGATCATACTCCGCAAAACCGCCCTGCACACGACCAAGTCTTTTTGTTTCAGTTCGCTCCACATTAAATTCTGTGCCTGTCTGTTCGCCTTTTGTTAATGTGTAAGTCAAACTGGCGACGTGCAGTTCGCTATTGATAGCGGTAATAGATTTTCCGATGAGTTCCGTGCTATCAAACTCCACAGTGTATGCGTACTTCTTATTAATCCGATCCCACAGTTCTTTGAAGTCCTTCCAGTTATCATTCAGCGGGTTATCCTTGACCTTCGTTTCATGTCCATTGCCAATCAAATCTTCCAAAACGCTTGGGTCAAAAATCGCCTGTGCGAGTTTGTGGATGTCTTCTTCAAGTGGGGCTAGTTCGGGTTTCAACGGCGCAAAACTGCCGGTTTCAGCGGCGTCATGGTAAACATCTGTAAAAACGCCATTATCATCAACATAATCGTTGCGGATAAGATAGTTGTAGATCGCCGTTGCTTCCGCGGCGGTAATGGTATGTGTATCTGCTCCAATCCTGACATTTTTGCCAGTGAAATAGTCCACGCTCGCTTTGGTCGGACGCTCATAAAGATCGGATTTAATTTCTCTCTGTAAATCCGCCACAAAACCCGCATAGCTTTCGCTTGCGACGACTGTCAGCACATTTACGCCATGAACAAGGGCTTCACCGCAAGCATCAACATCTTGCCGCTCACCACTACAGTTGACACAAAGGCGCAGGCCACGGCCGACTTCTTGCCGTTTCGCCGTCGCGTTATCGGAATGCTTCAATGTGCAAATCTGGAATACATTCGGGTTATCCCAGCCCTCTCGCAGCGCAGAGTGTGAAAAAATAAACCTAGTAGGTTCATCAAAGGAAAGTAAACGTTCTTTGTTTTTCAAGATTAGGTCATAGGCAGAGATATCGTCCGAGAAGTCGCTTCCGCGCTTAACTGCACTGTTCACGGCTCTTCCCTTATTGTCGATCGAAAAGTAGCCGCGGTGTGTTTCAGAAGCTTCAATTCTCTTTAAGTAGGCCTGATAATCTGAAGGAAATAACGTCAATCGCTCATTAAGCGCGGCAGTGTACTCTGCTTCAAAAATACGTCCATATTCACCGAGTATTTCTTCTCCATCCTTACCATACTGACGATACTTTGCCACTTCATCAATAAAAAAGAGGGACAGGCACTTTATGCCTTGCTCAAATAACTTTTCCTCTTTATCGAAATGTGAAGCGATTGTCTCGCGCATTTGGATGCGGCGGATATCGTCCTCGTTAACATTTCCGCTTGCCTCACCTGTTGCCAGGCTATCGCCATTTGAAAATGTAACCATGGATCGGATCGGATCTACTTCAGTCACTGTTATCCCTCTGTATTCCTCCAATTCGTTTGAAACAGTATAAAGACTGTCACCTACCACAAGGGTACGCATTTCACGTTTTATGCCACTGCTGCGTTTAACCTCAACTTCCAGACGGGCACGCGGCGGCATCTTTCTGTCGATAATGATAGCGGCGAGATATATGTATCTGTTCGTACCATTGAGGTTTTTCAGTTCAAACCCCTTGACCTCGATCTTCTTGACAAGCTTCTTTTTAAAAGCATCAAGAGCATCAAGGACATAAACCAGATTATGCGAAGTTCTATGTGTCGCCGAATAATTTAAGGAAAACAAAGGGTTGAAATTGCTTTTTAGCGCATTCTGGGTCGCCGCGCCCCCCATTTTCTGCGGTTCGTCCAGAATAACAATCGGACGGTTAGCCTTGATCACATCAATTGGGCGACGTGAGCCGAATTCATCCCGCTTGCTATAGATAATACGGGCGGTCTCATTGCCGCTTCTGCCTTCAACGTTTTTTTCCTCATTCATGGTGGTGTTGAACGCCTGCGTATTAATAATCATTACATTAATTCCAGAGCTTTGCGAAAACTCATCAAGCTGGTGGAGATTTGAGGAATTGTAGACAAAGAATCGGGCTTTGAGTCCATACAGTTCCATAAAGTGTTCCTGCGTTATCTCAAATGTCTTTTTGACTCCCTCGCGAATGGCAATGCTTGGTACAACGACAATAAACTTGCTCCACCCGTATGTCTTATGGAGTTCAAACATCGTTTTGATATAGCAATATGTCTTGCCTGTACCGGTTTCCATTTCGATATCCAAAGAAACTGCACCAAGTCCAACGGCTAGTTCTGTCGAGTATTTGAGGTTGTTGTCAGTTTGCACGGCGCGGATATTTTGCAGCAACTCCTGTGCCGTGAGTTCCACGTCGGCGTTGCGGTAAGAAGCTTCAAGTATATCAGTTTCTTCGGCAGTTAATGCGTTGCTTGTATTATGGTATTTATCTGTGATTCTCTTGCATTTTTCCTCCTCAGTCTCACCGAACAGGCCTGATTGCTCATCTTTGTGCTCGACGGTTTGCGCCTTGCGTCTGCCGAGGTCGAGTCGGTATTTACTCATACCGCGGTTCGGTTGGCCTGCAAAGACTCTAACTACACTTTCAGCAGCTTCAGTCTGAAAGGACTGTATTTTAAACTGAAATTTCATCTACAGCACCCTCCTTATGGTGGTCGGGCTGTAGGTGGAGAATACTTGCTCGAAATTTACCATTGCGCTATCGTCTGAGAAACTACTGTCGCGGAATACGACGTAGTACGGTTGTTTCTTGGCTATTTCTGTTATCAGGGCGGTATCGACCCTGCCGAAGCAAGCAATCAGGTAATTGTCGTTGACGTAGAATATGTTACCTTCTTGCGTGATTTTCGCTGAAAGGGGTATGCCGAGGTCGAGCATAACCTGGAAAAGCAGGTCCTCCTCTGTACGATCCGGTTTAATATTATCCATGAAGCCCTCGAGGTCAAAGTTTATCTGAGCATACTTTTTCGGAGTGTAGTACACGTCTTTCATATTGCTGCTGTCAAGTTTGAGGACACGGAAGCCGATATCCAGGTTTTCAATGCCTGGCTTGTCCTTGTTTTCCTCTATGATTTTCTTGCCAGCACGGCGGATACGCTCCTTGCCGATTTCACAGATGTTTTTGTAGTCTGCCTTGTAGGCTTCGCTACCTTCTGCGCAGATTTCTGGAAGCTGTACCATAATGAATTTTCGATTACCATCGTCTTCGGCGTTAAGCTGCATAACTGCGTTGGCGGTTGTGGAAGATCCAGAGAAGAAGTCGAGAATGATGGCATTCCGGTCATTTTCCGATTGTATTATTTTTGCTATCAACCTACTCGGTTTTGTAAAATCGAAGAGATACTGTTGGCCCAACAATTGATGCAGCTCATCATTTGCATCCTCATTGGTACCCCACCCACCGTTATTCAAATTCAAATCGAATTTGTAAGTGCTTAATGACTGTCCATCACTCCCCACTCGCAATAATAAATCTTTAAGCATTTTTGTTCTTTCTTCGTTTACAATTCTTCGAATGTAGAGGTCTTGGGTAATGTAAATCAGTCCGTCTTTTGCAAAACCGTCAAGAGCAGATTGACTGTAGATCCAATTACTATCTATCAAAACATCATTCTGTAAAACACCGTCTTTAATAACTGCCTTATCTAGATATATCAGTTCCATGTTTCCAGAACTAATTCGTGTGTTTTCTACAACTACATAGTCTTTGTCCTTATATTTGCTAACAGTGCCTGCCTTAATCATTCTCGTTCCCCGTGCATTAGTTGTTTTGATGCACGGGTATGTTTCGGAATCTGAGTTCAATTCACCTACTAGGCCCGAAAATGATGAAGCGTTTTTAGCAAACACCAGTAAATACTCTTTCATATTGATATAATGCTTGCTCAAAAAAGCGCCTTTCTTCTTTTTTTCCCATACTAAGCAGGCAATAAAGTTAACACCGCCAAACACCTCATTGCAAACCTTCTTTAAATTCTCAACTTCGTTGTCGTCAATACTCATAAAGATCACACCATCATCAGCCAATAAATCCCTTGCTATCCGCAAACGCGGATACATCATATTCAACCAATCAGTATGAAACCGTCCATTGCTATCAAGATTAGGAGTGAGGCGGTTGCCCTGCTCATCATACTGAACGTCGCGGCGTAAGAACTCGCCTGTTTCCTCGGCAAAATCATCTTCATAAACAAAATCTTTTCCCGTATTATATGGCGGATCTATGTAGATCATCTTCACACGGTTCAGGTAGGTTTCGCGAAGCAGTTTCAAGACGTCAAGATTATCGCCTTCGATATATAGGTTTTCGGTGTCATCAAAATTCACGCTGCCCGTACGCGTATATGGTATTTCCTTGTCACCGTCTTTCATAACTGCTGGTTCATCACCGCGCACTGGACGCAAGGATGCTGCAATAGGTGTATTTGCTAAAAGTATAGACTTTTTCTTATCCGGCCAAGTGAATTGATAGCGCTCCTCTTTGCCTGAAACAACCCGGGTATTTATTTCCTGCGCTAATACTTCCGCGTCAATAGCTCTCTCTATAATAGGAACACCATTCTCATCATACCCCGTGATTGTTTCCGTGACGGCATTCGGGAACATTGCCGCAAGAGTAGCAAAATTGCTATCAGCCAAGTTAGGTGTTTTCATTTTCATTCGTTCCATTGCAAAGCTCCTCCAGTTCGAATTTCAATCGCTTAATTGCCTCGACGTATTCCCACTTTCGGCGAGGCTGCCTTTCGTTCATCGCCTTCTTTTCAAGTGCAGCGATTTGCTTCATCAGTTTCCCTCTGCGTTCATTCGCTGCAATGATTTCATCGAGGTTTTTGCTGCGTGTAAGCTCAATCCCGCCAATTTCGCCGATAAGGTTCTCCCATACCGCTCCCAAGCCAAGTCCGTCTAGATTGAGTTTCCATGCATCAGTTGGCTTGCACTCTGATATAAGCACCCGCTCCGCGCGGTAAGCTGCAAAACGCGTTGTGTCTTCGTATTGCAAGGCAAACAGCATACACTGGTCTATCAACCTTGATAAAAGTGCGATATTCTTCTTATCACAATCGGCAGTTTTCAGCGCTATAAGAATGACAAAGATCGCTGAAACATCCTCACTAGCCATTACACTCACCGTCTGCGGCGAGATTTCCGCAATAATAGTAAGGCGACTTATTTGATCATCTAGCAGCTTTCGGTCGGCTGCAGTTGGCTTAAACTTATTAAACACCGCCTTTTTCGGAAGCGGTTTGTAAATTTCAGTCGCTTTTGGCAGTCCAAACATCTAAACGCCTCACTTCACAGTCACAAAACAAACCAGTTCAAAGTCATCCAAGCCGTCAATTTTGTTTGCAGTAAAGGATATTTGTTTGCCGGAAAGGAAGCCATCGATTGAGTCATCCTCATTAAGATCTACGATAGACTGCACGGCAAAGCACAGTAGGTCTGAGTAATACCGCATATTCCTTCCGTCATTTGTCTCGTCGTTAAACTGCCTGCAGAGTTCGCTGTTCGGCTCGGATTTCCCCCTGCAAAGCCGACGGAAAGCATCGAGCATCTTTTTGGGCTGCAAGTGATCGATATAAATCACAGAACCGTCGCGAACGTATACCATATAAAACGGGTGTAGTTGGTTCTTATTCTGCGGATTTATGTCTGCATTACGATTCTTCAATATGAATATTGTGCCGCTAGGAGTGTCTTCATCGCCCTTTACGACGGCATGAAGACCAAACGGAACCTTGTCCAAACTGTCGTGGCTTTTAATATATTCGAGCAGGTCAAGCCTGAACTCGTTCAATCCTAGATCCATAATAGACACGCCGCTTTGCATATCCTCAATGTCCACAACTTCATTTTGCAGGCGTTCAAGCTGCGCCTTACGGTATTCAAGGTCCCCCTGCTCCTCAGGGTCAATAGGATTATCATCGCCTGTCGAGGTAATGACTGATGCTTTCATGCGGGTTTCTACGCGACCTTTTAGTTCAAGGTATTTATCCAAATCTACATTAGGCCAGAAGTTCGCAAGCTGAATTGTCTTGTTGCAGCTTCCGATACGATCAATGCGCCCAAATCGCTGGATAATACGAACGGGGTTCCAATGGATATCATAGTTCACGCAGTAGTCGCAGTCCTGCAAGTTTTGACCTTCAGAGATACAGTCCGTGGCAATAAGAATATCGATCTCAGCAGGGTTGTCCGGCAGAAGCAGTGCCTTGTCTTTTGACAACGGTGAAAAAAGCGTAAGTATCGTATTCATATCGGTGTGTGGCAGTTTCACGGTCGTCCTGCCATCTGTCGTACCGGTTATCATCGCCACATTAAGACCGAATCGTTCTGTCATAAAAGACGCTACATGTTTGTAGAGGTAATCAACCGTATCAGCAAATGCCGAAAATATCAGTACCTTTTTATTATCTTCATTAACCGGATTCTGGACTTTCTCAGCAATCAGGTTAAGAAGTGTATTTAGCTTTGTATCGTGTTTAGGGGTAATATCCTGAACCATCATCGACAACAGTTTAAGAATATCCGAATCCTCGGATAATCTTTCGCGCCACGAAATATAGTCCATATCAGCAAGATCAATATCTACCTTCTTGCCACCATTCTCGAAGAAATCTGTGTTGCGGTCATCTCCGTCAAAATCATGCTCGGAAATTTCCTGGGTGTTTATAATCGTTCTGCTTCCGCTTTCATAAGCATCAATAGTATCGATGGTACCATCAATCAATCTCTTCACACGTTCTAGTGTAATACGAAAGGAATAAACGGAACTCTCAAGCCGCTTTAGGAGATTGATGCACATTAAGCGGCGGATACCATTTTCACGTCCGACGCGATCTATATTAACATCAGGGTCAATATATTTGGCGCGTCTGCTGTCCAGCAAAAAATCTGTCGGGACATATACCGCGAGGTTGAGCTTCATCAACAGATCAAAAATTTCATCGTAGTCGATTGCTGTGGGCAGGTCGGTCAGTTTGGGGCGTAGAGCAAGAGGTTTAAGCCTTTAAGGAAATTTGCCTATCGCTGCCGTATCATAGTATTTCTCAATGTGTTTGCGCGAACGGGCGATTGTCACGCTGTCCAGCACAGTAAAAAAGTCGAAATCCAAAGAACGCAAAAGCGTCTCAGTCGTGCGTTCAGCAGGTTCGAGCTTACTCCACTTATTAAAGACAGTCTGAGCGTTGCGGAATATAAAATCAACCGGCTTTGTGGTATCAAGTTTATCATTTATCAAAGCCGGGTTTCCTTCGTATGCCAATTCAAGCTGATGTCGTAGATCAGAGAAGCCATTGTTGACAGGAGTTGCCGAAAGCATCAGAACCTTAGATTTAATGCCCGGACGAATCACCTTGTTCAAAAGATGGAAATAGCGGTTCTCGCGCCTAGTGTCACCACGTCTCGAATAATCGCCGCCATTACGAAAATTATGGCTCTCGTCAATGACAACAAGATCATAATTGCTCCAGTTGATTTTAGTAAGGTCGATACCGCCAGAAAACCCGCGCTCGCGGGATAAATCGGTATGATATAAGACATCATAGCGCAGGCGGTCTTCCGCAATAGGATTATTGAGGTAATTCTCTTTGAAAGTTAGCCAGTTGTCGCTGAGTTTTTTGG
>ENA-UOOE01002143-UOOE01002143.1-fermentation-metagenome-genome-assembly--contig:-NODE-2143-length-14787-cov-3.478550_pt1 | contig 14787 bp, 16 predicted proteins | sample MGYA00245776_ERZ724021 | MGnify/ENA primary metagenome ERZ724021 (study PRJEB28704, sample SAMN03018321) | fermentation metagenome | biome: anthropogenic terrestrial biome; feature: soil; material...
GAGGTGGTCAATATTTTTAAGCTCAATCTCGTCCATATGCTCCAGATACTGGTCCAAGAGATATATCAAAAGTTCCCCGTACTCTTCAGGAGATAAAGCCCATTTTTCAGGGTTTTCATCACGCAGAGAGGGAAGTGCCGGGTGTAACTTGAGGTTCAAACCATTTTCCAGGAAGAAGTTGAAGATGTCTTCCTTGTACTGGATGGAGTAGGAAGTGAAGGTAGAGATAAAACTAACACTCAGACCTTGTTCCCGGGCAATTTCATATCCTTTCATTGTCCTCTGGTAGTAACCCTTTCCCCTTTGCAGGTCGTTAAGTTCCTCGGGGCCGTCCAGACTGGAACCAATGGGTATGTTGTACTCCTTGAATAACCTAGCCAGTTCCGGGGTCATGTTCCACAGGTTGGTCTGCAGGGCTAGAGCCGGTTTCAGATGGCCTAGCTCCTGTGTTAGAAGGGGCAGTGCCTGGGAAAAAAAATCGTAACCTGCCAGGAGCGGTTCCCCACCGTGGAAGGTGAAGGTCACGGGCTCCTTGCGGAAGTCCTTAAGCCATTCTACAGTTTCTTTAATAATATCCATACTCATAACTGGGGATCCTTCTTCAGAACTCCAGCAGTACTCGCAGTTGGAAGGACAGCCCAGGGTGGGGACCAGCATAACGTGAAAAGCCATAAAAGTTCACCATATCTTATTATATTACTTGGAATTGGTAATGGAATGTTATTTGCTTAACCCTCTTTGGGGGATAATATTAACTAAAATTTAATCTTTTTAATAATTATCTCACCTTACTATAAATTGGTTTTTCTTTATTGGTTCTACGGTAGACTGGTAGAAGTTTTCATGGTTCGGGTAAATCCAATGAATATGTCTTCATACTTCTCAATTTTTAGTTTAGATATAGTTAAAATCATATTTTCAAATAGGGTGGTAATATCAGGGGATAAACGCCAAAAACATATCTTACATGATTAATAATCTACAAAAGGTATTTATAGAAAGAGGAATAACATTTTTATCTTCTATTATAGTTGTTGGTCACATTTTAGTTAATTTTTCGGATGGTTTTAATGATTAAAGGTGCAAGAGAAATCTTTAAAAATGATATAAAAGCTATTAAGAATACTCCCGTAGTTTTAATTGTATTAGCGGCGATTATTCTCATTCCATCACTCTACGCGCTCCTGAACATCCAGGCTACCTGGGATCCCTATGCCACCACTTCCAACCTTAAGGTGGCTGTGGCTAATGGAGATTCTGGTTGTACTCTTAACGGGACCCAGTACAACGTTGGTAACATGCTGGTTGAAGAATTGAAAAATAACGATAAATTCAACTGGCAATTTGTTGATGAAGAAACAGCGCGAAACGGAGTTAAGAATGGAAACTACTACGCTGCTCTCATAATACCGGGTAACTTTAGCCAGACTGTACTATCCATTGACACCACCAACCCTCAGCAGGCCACCATAGAATATGTGGTTAATGATAAAATCAATGCCATTGCCCCCAAAATGACCAACACCGGGGCAGATACTCTGCAGACCAAGATCAACAGTGAAATTGTGGAAACTGTGGATGGTATCATATTCGGTAAACTCAGTGATGTGGGGGAACTGGCCAAGGAAAACAAGGCACAGTTTCTTAAAACAAAATCCATGTTAAACGAGTTGAACGTGAAGCTGGGAGAGGTGGATAACAGTCTCAACCAGGGTAACTCCCTTATGAATACAGTGAACCAGATCTGGCCCCAGTTCAGTGCTAAGTTACCTCAGATGCAGAGTCAAGCTGATACTCTTAAAGCCAAATACGACACACTGTACAGCTACATTCAGAACAACCCCTCCAAGGCTCTTTCCACAGTGCAGGACATGGAATCAATTGACACCACTATCATAACTGGTTTGAGATACCTTGACTCTCTTTTAACCACACTTTACAATGCCACCGGGGATGAAGATCTCATACCCATCATAAACAAGGTTGAAGATGGCATTACTAAAGCAAACACAGTGCTCAACCTCCTGCAAGAAGTGGAGCAGGATATAAAAACCAGCAACGATCCTTCCGGTAAGTTAAGCCAGCTTAAAAGTTCCATTGACGAAATGGACGCTGCTATCAACTTATTGGCCAATAATCGAGACAATATAAACCAGATTGTCAGTGAAGCATCATCTAAACTGAGCATGGCCAATGCCAAATGGCCGGAGGTTAAAAGTTCCATTCAACTGGCAACGGCCAAGGTCAATTCCATTGATGAAGCCGATCTCGACCGGTTAATTGCCTTTTCTGATACCGATCAAAGTGGTGTGAAAAGCTACTTTGAAAGCCCGGTTAAACTGGAAAAAACCCATTACTATCCGGTGGATAACTATGGCTCGGCTCTTTCACCATTTTATATTGCCATATCCCTATGGATTGGGTGTATTATAGCAGTGGCCATGATCTCCATGCGGGTTAAATCCAAAAAAGAATACAGTGCCGAAACAGTGTATATGGGTAGAATGGGCTTATTTTTAGTGTTAGGATTATTACAATCGGTGGTAGTTGTAGTGGGAGCCTTGCTCATGCATGTACAGGTATCATCCCCGTTACTGTTTGCCTTAACCACGATTTATATTGGTTTGTGTGCTATGGGAGTAGACCACCACCATAGCACACAAACCAATATAAATTCAATTTGGTCCCTGACATCGGCTTTTGGAAACGCAGGAAAGGCCATGGCTATTGTAATACTGGTTCTGCAGATAACTGCCACGGGAGGAGTGTTCCCCCCAGAACTCTTACCTTCCTTTTTCCAGACCATAAATCCCTACCTCCCCCTGACCTACGCAGTGGGGGCTCTGCGGGAGGTAGTTGCCGGAGTCTTATGGGGCAACTTCTGGAGATGTATCGGAGCACTGGCTATATTCCCGGCAGTGAGTTTTGTTCTAACTCTGATTATCAAGGAAAAAGTTGATAAACGGGCACAGTGGACAGAAGAAAAGCTGAAAGAAAGTGGACTATTCTAAAACTACTTATTTTTTTTTATTTTTTTTTATTTTCTTAAGGGTTTCTTGTTTTTCTAAGGATGGAATTAATCTCACGGTAATAAATTATTTTCACCTATTTTCAAGTCTCGGGTGAGGTTTCTATTTTTGTGAATTTAGAGGTACTTCTCAACTACACTCTCTACCACAACGCCCATGGCCTGGGGGGTGTATAAATTAGGGCATGTACCCCAACAGCGAAGGTGATTCACTTTGAAAGTAAGCCAGGGAGTGCTTTTTGGTAGGAAAGTGTATCTTTATCATCCTGAATACTTTAATGAACATGAGGAAGTTATTATTTTCACCAGAGAAGAGTTCAGGAGGATGTACCAGTCCATGAGTGTCCAGATGGAGCAGATCAACCGGACGTACCTGACCCTGGATCCGGGTGAAGAATGGAGGGTTATAGGGGTTTGGTTTAAAATCATGGAAAGCATTCACCGTCTAAATTTAAATCTGGATGATATTTTCAGTAATAAACCCTTACAAACCTACCTGGACACCTATATCCAGGATACCATTGATTCACCGCCAATGGTTCTCCCTTCTTCCTTGAACGAAGTGGTTACTCCTGAATCCCTGGGTGTTAACTGGTCCCGGTGACCGGTAGTATAGAATAATGATAATCTTAGTTAAGGGGACTAAATAAATAAAAGACATGATAATCGTCTAAGCGTTGATAAAAATGAGGTACAGTTACGGAATTGTTCAGGGGAAGACAATAGTCACTTATAAACCCCACCTCTTCCAGAATTACCAGGATTTGCTGGTTTTCCCTGCAGAAAATTTCCGGAAATGGCACAGCCAGATCAACGAGTACCTGGACGGAGTTTACCAAGTAAATGCCCATAAACAGGAGAAGAAAAGACTCGTAGATAGGGATGATTTAAATCTGGTGCTGGGAGTGCTGTGTGAAATTACCCTGGAAATGGAAGAACTCTTTAACCCGGAAAAGGAGACAGATAACACCTACTACTATATTTCAACCATGGATGAAGATTATAAAAAGATCAAAACCACATTCTATGGAAGATACCGCTATAAAATAGAGAGAAAGACCCTCCCTATTACACCCGAATTAAAATACCAGCACATCCTGGAAATCGTGCAATACGCTCATAAATTATGGGGTCAAAATAACCGGGGCCTTAAACTGAACATGGTTTCCAGAAAGGAATAATCATTAAGATTGAAGGTGGATAGGAAGAGGTCCTGTTCCATATTTCCCGCGGAATCTGGTCCCTATAACAAACTATTACTCTCTTTCACAACATATACACAGTGGGAGATGAGTTTCTATGCGATCCATTTGGTCAGGCTCTATAAAATTTGGAACTATTTTTATACCCATCAGATTGTATGCTGCCAGTGAAAACCTCCATATCGGTTTTCACCTGGTCCATAAAACAGATTGTGGCCGAGTTCACTACAAAAAGGTTTGCGAAAAGGATGGTAAAGAATTAGAACCCCACGAAATCGCTAAAGCAATAGACATCGCCGGGGAATGCATCCAGTTCACCGATGAAGAGATAAAAAATCTCCACCCCTTCTCCACCAGAACCATGGAAATACTGGGATTCTGTGAATATGAAGAAGTACCCCAGATATCCCTTTCCAAACCCTACTACCTGGGAACTGAAAACCCCAAAAAGGGGGGTACTGCTCAGAGTTTCCACCTGCTCCGGGAGGTTATGGAAAGGAAGGAGAAGGTGGCAGTGGTGAAATGGGTGCAGCGCAACAACGAGTATATCGGAATGCTGCAGTCTTATGAGGAGGGATTCCTCCTGAAACAGTTACTGTATTTTGAACAGGTACGATCACCCCAGGAGGTGGAAATCATTACTGGAGATGTTGACCCCGCTCTCCTTAAAAAGGCCTCTCTGGTGATGGATAACATGATCTTTGATTTTGACTGGACCAGTTACACCGAAACCTACACCCAACAGTTAAGGGAACTTATTGAGAAAAAAGCTGCTGGTGAAGAATTAATACCTGAACTCAAGCCTCCAGAAACCAGGTCACTGGAAAAAGAACTGGAAAAAATGTTGGCCATGATGGAAGAGTAGGTGCAGGTCCATGGAAATGCTGGAGCCCATGCTCAGTAAACTGGCAGAGGAAGATGTTCACCTGGAGGGTGTCTGGGTAAGCGAGCCTAAACTGGATGGTGAGAGGATCATTGCCCTGCGCAAAGGGGACCAGATTGACCTGTGGACCCGCAGACATGTAGAAGTTTCATACAAATTCCCTGAAATCATTTCCAGCCTTAAAAAAAATATAAAAGGGGATAACTGGATTTTGGATGGGGAACTAACTGTCCCCGGGGGTTTCCGGAAACTTTTAAAACGTAATGTTGAGGATAGGTTTAAAATCTCCCTTCTGGCCAAGAAACTCCCGGCAACCCTTAACCTCTTTGATATTCTCCGGTTTCAGGGGGAGGATCTAACCTCCAAAGCACTGGTTCAGCGCAAGAAAATATTATTAAAGGTCGTTCAGGAGGGGGGCCATATTAAAATAGTCCCCTTTAAAACAGTAAACTCCAAAAAAATTAAAGACCATTTTGTTGAATCCATCCACAGGGGTTATGAAGGATTGATACTTAAAAATGGCAGTTCTGAGTACGAATCAGGGAAACGATCATCCCACTGGTTGAAGATCAAACGATCAGAGACCATAGATGTTAACGTAATAGGGGCCACCAAAAGCACGGGAAGCATAGCCTTCGGGGCGTTAATACTAGAGAAAGATGGTCAGTACTTTGGCAAGGTAGGTACCGGATTCAGTGATTTAGATAGGAAGGAGATACTGGAATTTTTAGAAAAAAATAGGGGAGTAACTGATATTCCACTTCCCGCTGATCTGGATATTCTCCTGACCACCCGACAGTTACCAGCCGAAATAAAGGCCAATGAAATTGTGAAGGGTAAACCCCGGGCCCCGGTATGGGTGCGATTTAGATGGGCTTAATAAATAGGGTTTAAAAAATAATTTACCCAACAGGGGAACCTAACACAATTGAAAATATACCCCCTTGGAAATCCAACACTTCTACATATTGGGCTGTTTGGTCATGTAGAATGGGTGTGTTTTTCAACTTTTTTTAAGGTTTTACCCATTATAATTTTTCCCCACCAGAGGTGGTGGTTAGTTTGACGTGTTCCACGCCCTTAAGCCTCATGATCTTTTCGGTTAGGTCCCTGATTTGCTGGGCGTCTCCCTTGACTACTATAACTTCCAGGCATTTATTTTCAGTCATATGGATATGCATGTTGGCGTTTATATATTCCCGGAACTGGTGCTGGATATTGGTGAGATCTTCCATCACACCGGTGTAATGGTGGTCGTAGATAACAGCCACTATTCCCACCCGATCTCCTTCCATATCCCTCATCCACTGGTAGCGCACTATGTAGTCTTTCAAGGCATCTCTGATACCCTTTGATCGGGAATTGTATCCCCTGTCCTTCAGAACATCATCGAATTCAGTTAAAAGCTTTTTGGGCAATGACATGCTTATTCTCATCATATACACCACTAGTTAATATGCTTGTTATAACTATTATTAAGTTATTAATTAATAAATATTTTCCTCCAAGGGCAAAAATTAGTATTAACACAACCCAAGCGGTTTCATATTTCCTTAAAGAACAGGGGTTATAAGGGATGAAAATTATTTTTTCAAGTTTTTCGTGATCTGTATCTGATTTTTTGGAAAATAAGGCCATCAAACTAAATTTAAGGATGTAGAAGAAGGTGAACACATCATTACATTTATATATATTTCTCCATGATAGTAAGGATGATAATAATTTAAGGGGAGGTGAAATAATGGACAGAAAAATTATAGCCTTAATTATAGTTGTTCTTTTAGTCATTGTGGGAGTGGGGGCTTATTTTATTTATAGCAATTCTCAAACCCCTAATATAACCGTGAATAACTCTACTAACTTACCCACCACTACTACTCATACCTACAAACACAACGAATCCAACCATCCCAGTCACACCAATGTAACCAATAACACCAAGACCAATATCACATCCCAGCAGGCCATGAGTATTGTTAACAAACTGTTAAAAGACGATGGATTCACGGACTACTCAGCATCAACTCCTCAACTGATGAAAGCACCGAACAACAAGATGGTATGGCATGTGCCAGTGTTGGACCCCAACAAAAAGTATGTATGGTCCGTGGATGTTGATGCCCAAACCGGTGAGATATATACTCTGTATTAAACCTCACCAAACCCTTATTTTTTTTAATTACAATTAAAGATCATTTCTTAACTTAACAGGCCCAACAGTCCTTTCTAATTTCTTCAGTATGCTGGGAGGGATTATAAGGTCCTTAATAGTTTTTTTGAGCTTGTATGTGGGTGTTGATATTTTTCATGTTTTTAGGAACTTAATAATTTTTAATAAGGAATTATCAAGACCTTAAAAAATCTCTCTTAGTTTAGTTTACAGAAATTACCAGAGATAAATAAGCTTTTTAAAGGAATAGAAATCATTCAACCTTAACCGAAGGAATAGAAGGTAATAAATCAGGGCAATTGATTAAATTAAGGAATGATACCAACTTTCAAATACTTTCCCACTCATAAAAAATAATCACACCTATCATGGGTAGCAATCTGGGGAGAAGTCATGAAGACCAAAGAAGGAGAAGTTAACCCGAAAAAAGAACCCGGATTTGGGCGGGAACTTTATTCAGTTAGAGAATCCTACTGGATATTTTACCAGGGAATGCGGACCATTAGATTTATGTTTAAAGCCAGAAGGAACCGGGAATTAGACCAAAAATTTGTGGAAAGACTAATGTTAAGGGTGACGGAGGTCAATGATTGTGCCCTGTGTTCCTATGCTCACTCCAAAAGGGCCCTGGAGAGTGGAATGACCAGTGAAGAAATCCAAAAAATGCTCCATGGTATAATGGAAGATGTCCCTGCCCCGGAACTCCCGGCAGTGATGTTTGCCCAGCACTACGCCGACACCCGTGGAAACCCCACCCCCGAATCATGGGAACGTATAGTGGAAATCTATGGGCCATCCAAAGCCAAAGGTATCCTGGGATCCATACGCACCATAATGATTGGAAACACCTATGGTATTCCCTGGAGCTCATTTTTCAACCGGTTGAGGGGTAAAGCAGACCCAAGGAGCAGTTTATCCTATGAAATCAGTATGATTTTAGCCACCTTTTTAATTCCCCTATCCTTTATCCATGCCTTACTATCGGATATCTTTAGAGTGCCCCTCAAATATTCCTAATCTTTATTCTTATCCAATAATATCTTCCGGGAGGTTGAATCCATGGTATCAAAGAAAATTCAAACAGTAGACGAGTACATATCTTCATTTCCCCCAGATATTCAGGGCATTTTGGAGGAAATGAGGGAAACTATCCGGGAATCAGCACCCGAAGCTGAAGAAACCATTAGCTACGGAATGCCCACTTTCCGGTTAAAAGGTAATTTGGTACATTTTGCTGCCTATAAAAATCATATAGGATTTTATCCCACCCCTTCTGCAATAAAGGCCTTCAAAGAAGAACTTTCACATTACAACACATCAAAAGGGACCGTACAATTTCCCCTGGATGAACCGGTACCCCTGGACCTGGTGAGAAAGATGGTCCTCTTCCGGGTGCAGGAAAACCTGAAAAAATAGCTCTCGGGGGTACTTGGAATTTTCATCAAATCAGTTTATTTCAAACCCTGTTTATGTAGGGGATAGAGTCAAAAACATCGGAATAGGGATCTATTCCGGGGTTATGGCCACGGCATCTATCTCAACCAGCCAATCGGGATTACCCAGTCCGGATATGAAAAGAACGGTTACAGTGGGGAAATTAATATTCCCCTTCCATTTTTCCTGGAAAACCTGAAAGCCCTCCTGTGGATTCTGTCCCTGAACAAGGTAAATGTTGAATTTAACCACATTCTCCAGTTTAGCATGGCATTCTTCTAGAATTTTATCAATATTGGATAGAACCTGTTCTGTCTGCTTTTTAAGATCACCCTTTCCTACTAGAACTCCCTCCTCATCAACCGCATTCTGTCCACCAATATAAATTGTCTGGTGATTTCCCTTGACTGATATTGCCTGGGAGTAACCCCGGGGTTTGACCATATTTTCCGGGTTTATGTAGTTAGTTTTCATTAAAACCTCTCCAACACGCTCATTACGGTTTTTAATCCTGTATTTTAAGGAGAAATATTACTTTGACCTTAGGATATTAGGAATAAATGAGCTTGTATTGTGGTTAACTTTTCCCTTACACGTTTTTCCCCATTTCATAAGCTTCGGCCATGGTTTCGCTTTCTTTGATGTCACCCACATTCCAGGCGCCAGTTCCGTAGATAATACCCCTTTCATCTGCACCGTTAAGGCAGGATGTGAATCCTCTGAAACCTTCCACTGTCCTTTCCATGGCTTCCTTTTGGGGGTTGGCTGCGGTGAGAATGAAATACATTTCTTTGGCACTGATTTCAGTGTAGCGGGCATAGGTTCGGTCAATGAGTGTTTTCAGCTGGGCGTTCATGGTGTAAAAGTAAACTGGTGTGGCCATGACAATCACGTCAGCAGCAGCCATTTTATCCATGATTTCGCCCATGTCATCATTTTGAGCACATTTACCACCGTTTCCCTGACAGGTATCACAGGCCACACAGTAGTTGATTTCTTTATCCCTCAGGAAAATTTTCTCAGCCTTATGACCTGCTCCTTCTGCTCCTAGAATGAACTGATCGCATAAAATATCTGAATTTCCGCCTTTTCTGGGGCTGGCCGATAGCACCACTATATTTTTACTCATCAAGTTAACCTCCATTGTTTTTATTTAGAATACTAAATAAAAGCTAAAATAATATCAACTTTTGGCCCGTATTCCCATTAATCCGCCCAGGGCTCCCAGAGTGATGCTTATGATTAGGGATAGCTGAAGAATAACATAAGCTGCTACCACGGCATCAACCCCGGGTATCAGGTTGACATTTAGGGATATTAAATTTATGAGGCTGTTAATGGCTTCAAATCCGGTTATCAATATTAAAGTGATAATTAGACCACCGATCATTCCGGACATTGTTCCCACAATAGCCCCGTCTTTTATATCTATTTTACTGTAATCTTCATATTTCTGGCTAAAGTATGCTGCCAGGAACCCTCCCATTAACGGGCCTAAAAAGAAGAGAGGGTAGAATAATATAATTAGAATGATAGTTAAGGTTGCGTTAAGGAGTCCACCTAGTCCGATGATTTTCCAGTCTGCCATTATAATCCCCAGATTTATTATGGTAATTGTTTTTACTGCATTTTATGGTGTTTAACTTTTTTATATGTATCTTTGGTAATTCAGCATATAGATAAATTGTTTACTTCCCAGATACAAGCTTTAAGAAGTTGATTTTAATAGTTATGAGATTTATGGTATATTATAATGGAATGAGGGGATGGTAAAAAATGGTTGAACTATGGGTTAAAATTCTATCTTTAGTGATTTTCATTGCTCTAATTGTAGGTGTGGATTTCCTGTACCTTAAACATGACTTCCGGAAACGTCTGACCTTCAATGTGGGACTTTTCCTGGTGTATTTAGCTATATTTATCGCATTTTTGGATTAGCATTTTTTTAGTGTTTTTCGCCGGAAATTATGTATTTGTAGGTATGGTGGGAGGATAAGACAAAGTTAAGCATTGATTCAGTGTATTCTCTGGCGGCTTCAACATCTTCCAGGTCGTAATTTTTAAGGGACATGGCCTTATTAAATTTTTTTCTCAATTCTTCTTCTAAAACCTTTTTTAAAAACCCTATGGTTTCATTGGGATCTCCTTTTTCAATGTCTGCCTCTGCTCGAGGCACAACTGGCCCCCAATCCAAACCTGCTGGTTTAAGGCCGGTGTAGGGCGCTCCTTCACCTTCACGATGTAGTCGCGCCGCGGTTTCAAAGAACCAGAGATCCGCAACTTCTGCGGCGTCTTCACCTAACTTCCGGGCCCTAAGTGTTTTATTAAAACTTCGGCTTAACTCTTTTTCTGCAGTTTCAGGTACAAAGGGAAGTACATAATTCACATCCATCATTTCTAAAGCCTTTTTACAGGCACTAACAACCGGTCCGTCCATGGTATCACAATGGGGGGCCATTTTAAACACCTCCAACTGATTACATATAATAAAATATGGAGCTCAAAATCATTATTTCTTTCTATTTCCTAATCAGAGTTGATATTAACTCGGTAAGGATTATGGGGGAAAGTGATGGTAATATTTGATATGTAGTTCTACCTAATGGATTAAGCCATTTTCAGGGAGTGGACAGTCAAAAACTTAGGGGAGGATCATATCTGAAATTTTCACTTCAGGGTGATGATAATTTTTAATACCCAGATCAGAGTCTCCCGGGTTGATGGATCCATTCGGGCACCAGTTTAGGCAAGCGAAACAACTTATGCAGTGATCCGACCACTGTGGTTTGTTATCCACTAGTTCAACGTTGTGCTGGATGCAGATTTTTTGACAAGTTCCACAGCCAGTGCAGTTTTCATTGGAGGTAAAGGCCAGTGAATCCACACCTTTAAAGAGCACCTGATTAAGGAATGTTAAATAAACCGGGATTAATTTCAAGTTTTGTGTTTTAAACATATGGAAAAACAGGATACTGGTCTCTATTTCCCCTTTTTGCCTGTTTTTTATAACCTCAGAAACCTTCTTTACCCTGTTTTTCCATTGACTGAACATTATTTCCTGTTGAGTCTCAGTCACCTTTCTGGATCCTAAGCCATTCTGGGGCATACCCACAGCAAATCCTGCAGATAAGTGCCCGCCATATGAATTAATGGTTGTTTCCAGATGTTTCAGAGATTTAGAGGGGGTTACTCCATAGGTGCATTGAGCGAAAATGTACTTGGACTGGATATCTTTAATTCTGGAAATGAATTTTTCCATGAACTGGGGAGGTTTAAAGTCATAAATGGGAAATACAAACCCTATAATATTGGCTTCAGTATCTACACTTTCCTGGTCAATAACCGCCATAATTGGGGTTAAAACAGCATTTAACTCCAGGGCAACATCTCGGGCTACTGCCAATGAATTACCGGAACCTGAAAAATAGTATATTTCTACCTTATCCATATTCCCACCCCTGTAAAATGAGTTTTCCCAGATTTTATTGCTTATTATTATATGGTGTTTTCATATTATATCAACCTGAACTTTAGGTTTCTAAAAGAGGCGGATTCTCATGATCCATCCCTAAACTAGGCCAAAAAGATGGATAAAAATTGCTTAAAAACAAGTTAAACAGTCATTTTGAGGGTGTCTGGAAGAATGAAATTTAGTTTATAGCTTTACAGTATCTCCCGTGGCAAAATAATCCACACTATCTCCCAGAACATTTTTCAAAAGAGGATAACCCTTTCTACCAGTGCAATGCCCGGTATAAACCCGTTCTATTGGATATTCTGCCAGTTTCATCCCGATATTTTCAATGTTTTCCTTACTCTCTGCGGTGTGATTTAAAAAAGGAAGGCCAATAAAATGGAATCCTCCAAAAAGGGCCTTTATAGGAGTGTTTGGAAATTGATCAAGGGCGGCTTCAACCATGTTTAACACCCCGTGATGTGAGCAGCCTGAAAAAATAACCATTCCATCCTCTTCCTGGATAACCATCATCTGCTCATGGGAAAAATCATCAGGGACCAGCTGGTTACTTTTTTCCACGTAAAGATATTTTCCACCAGCAGGAGCAGGATATTTCAGGGGCATATCAGTAAAAAGGTAGGTATCCCTGGCAATTTCAGTTAATTTGTTTATTAAATGAATCCTATTTGCATAATCAGCGAATAACTCTTTATCCAGGCCAACATCTTTTTTTAAAAAATAAAATGCTTTAAAAAAATGGTTCCCATTTGCTTGGGGGCGTAGGTAAACTGGGGAGGATTCGTTCAATTCCATAAATCTGCCCAGGCCCCCGCCATGGTCAAAGTGCCCGTGAGATATGGCGGTTACATCAACCGCTGCCAAATCGATTCCTAATTTAAGGGCATTATCTACAAAAGCACCGGTTACTCCGGTGTCAAAGAGGATGTTATCATCGTCCCTTTGAATGTGGATTGATAATCCCTTTTCAGAAAATAAATCTGAATTATCCGGTTTGGTGTCTTCAATCAGGGCTGTAACTCGCATTTTTCCCCCCTCCTAACATTACTGTTATTTTTTCCCTACCAAGGCTTATTAATGGGAAAGATTAAATAGCCCGTACCATTAATCAAGAATCTTATTTAGATTTTAGGGGGCTTTAAATATAAATAAAAAATTTATTGGTCACTATTTTTTTTATTATAAGTGTTATATGCATTTTTCTACGTAAATGCAGCAATATACATCGAGATATCCAATATGATATTTTCTGAAAAATAAATAATTTATTAACCTATCATTGGCAATGAAACGAAAACTGGGGGTCAAAATCAAAATTTATCAATGCTACCGGATGGTTAGGATAATGGAAAACAATCATATGGAAATAGTTAGTGGTTAAATTTTTCCCGGCAACATTTTTGTCGTGTTTTTAAGTTTTAATATTGTTTTTTAGTCCTAATACTAATTTTCAGCGTCAATTTCACAGTACTGGGCCAGTAATTTTTCCTCTTCCTCTTTTTTGGGGAATTTAAAGAATACTATGGCGGCTCCAATCAGGATGGCAATAATCCCGGCCAGGTAAGCCCAGTGATCCCCGGCTAAAAATGAATATTTGGCTGCAGATATGATCTGTGCAGAATACTGGGGGTGCTGCTGGGCCAGGGTGGCTGCACTGGAGAATGATTTCTGTAGGGTGGTTTCCACGGTGCTGGTTATCTGCTGCTGGGCATAGGTCGGTAAACTGTCAATCTGTGCGGCAATTGACCGGGCATAACCGGCGGTGAGCAGTGCACCGAATATGGAAGTCATTATAGCCCCCCCAAAATCACGCTGCAGATCTGCGGTTCCCGAGGCCATACCCACCCTTTTCACAGGAACAGAACCAGTAAGGGAATGGGAAGCAGGAGTTCCCGCCAATCCCACCCCAATTCCTACAAAGGAGTAGGCCAATCCCACCTTCCAGTAGGGTATGTGGTCCTGCCACAGGAATAGCATGGTTAAAAAACCCAATAAACAGAAGAGGTAACCGGCCAGGAGGGTGAAACGGGAGCCACGGGATTCAATGAGCCTGGCAGATTGGGGTGCCACTAAAATCATGAATAATGCGGCTGGTAAAATTGCCAGTCCTGCATCCAGGGTGGAGTAGCTGAGAACGTTCTGTAGAAATTGCTGACCAATGTACATGGCACCCATCAGGGCTCCGAAAACTATTATCCCGGCACAGGCTGCTACCCAGAAAATGCTGCGACTGGCAACTTTAAGATCGTAAAGGGGATTTTCCACCCTGCGCTGGCGCCTTATGAACAGAATCCCAGAAAGGGCAGCGATGACTAGGAAACTAATTATCAGGATTCCAGAGTCTGGCACCGGGGCGAAGTTAATGGCCAGAGTCAATGTTCCTAAAAGAAGGAGAGACAGTAAACCTCCCAAGTTATCCACGGGAGCACTTGTCTCGCTGATGTGATTGGGGATGAACTTAATGGACATCAGTAGGGCTACCATCGCCAGGGGTAAGGTGATTAAAAATACCGAACCCCAGTCATTAAAGGTTAACAGGTATCCGGAGATTATGGGTCCCAGAGCAGCAATGGCTGCCCCAATACCGGACCATAG
>ENA-UOOE01002144-UOOE01002144.1-fermentation-metagenome-genome-assembly--contig:-NODE-2144-length-14782-cov-4.636246_pt1 | contig 14782 bp, 11 predicted proteins | sample MGYA00245776_ERZ724021 | MGnify/ENA primary metagenome ERZ724021 (study PRJEB28704, sample SAMN03018321) | fermentation metagenome | biome: anthropogenic terrestrial biome; feature: soil; material...
AGTTGAATTGGTATCTCCATAAACAAGTACAAAATCCGGTTTTTCCTTTATATATATCTCTTCCAGCTTTATAAGCATGGTTCCCGTTTGTTTTCCATGATTTCCCGATCCAACTTCCAAGTTATAATCCGGTCTTGGTATATTTAGTTCTTCAAAAAATACCTGAGACATATTTTCATCATAATGCTGCCCTGTATGAACCAATATTTCTTCATGGCACTTTCTTATTACATTGGATACTGCAGAGGCTTTAATAAACTGAGGTCTAGCCCCTACAACCGTTAATATTTTCATTTATTTCCTCCCTATTAAATTCACTGCTGATTTTTAAGAAGTTGATCCTCTGGAACCTTTTTTAATTTTCTTGCTGGATTCCCTGCAACTATATTTTCACTCTCCACATTTTTTGTAACTACACTTCCAGCTGCCACAAATCCATCTTCTTCTATAATCTTCCCTGGAAGAATAGTAGCCTGTGCCCCTATTCTTCCTCCCTTTTTAACAGTAACTCCTTTAAAATACTTATATCTTTTTTTAGATCTGGCGGCAAAATTGTCATTTGAAGTTACAACTCCCGGGGCAATAAACACATTATCTTCAATCTGTGAATAGGCAGTAATATACACATTAGTTTCAATCTTACAACTAGAACCTATTTTACAGAAATTCTCAACAGCTGCCCCTCTACCTATTATTGTCCTACTACCTACTGTAACATTTTCTCTTACTGTAGCTAAATCTGCAATTAGTGCATGTTGTCCTATACTGCATCCACAATATATTATAACTCCTGCACCTATTAAACAATTATCATCTACAATGGCAGGCTGAAGCTTATCTTCATCTTTAAATATGCTGTTTATTGATCTCATAGGCTGTTTTCCAATTACTGTGTTGTCATCTATTCTTACATTCTTGCCAATCCTACTCCCACTATGTATCACCACATTATGACCTATGATACAGTTATCTCCTATAACTACTTCATCTTCAATAACTGAAAACTTTCCTATAGTTACATTGTGTCCAATTTGAGAAGTATTAGATATATAATTTTCACACATGGGTACTCCCTCCTATTACTGCATATTTTAAAAGTACTTAAAATATACTTTACCTACTTTTAGCTGAAACCATATCCTTAGTAGAAAAGTCTCCTATAGGAAATTTTACAGGCGTCCCTGTAAGCCTAGACTTATATGCGGCCAAAATTATATCCAGTCCTTTTTTACCCTGTCTTCCATCTATAAGAGGACTTTTATTGAGGTTTACAGCATCTATCATATTTTTAAAAAGTGGTATATGTCCAAATCCATATACAGTATCTGGATCACCCTGCTGAGATTTTAATATTTCATCGTCTATATCTCTATGATCTTCAAATTTCCACGTTTCAATTTTATTTACCGCAAGGCCACCTATGCATACTGTACCCTTTTCTCCAAATATACTTAAAGTTTCTTCTAAATTTCTCGGATAAACACAAGCACTTCCTTCAACTATTCCTATGGCTCCATTTTTAAATCTTATTATAATGGCCCCGAAATCTTCTCCTTCTATGTCTCTTAAGAAAGTGTCACACTGGGAATATACCGTATCTACTTCTCCACCCATCATCCATTGAAGCAGATCAATATTATGTATACATTGATTCATGAGAGTTCCCCCATCAAGCTTCCAGGTACCTCTCCATGGAGCCTGTTTATAATAATCCATATTTCTATTCCATAGTATTCTGGCAGTTCCATTTATTAGCTTTCCGAATCTATTACTTTCAATGGCTCTCCTAAGCTGTTGAATTGGCTTATTAAATCTATTCTGATGGCTTACACACAATTTAACATTATTCTTTTCACTACAATTTATCATTTCCTCTGCATCTTTTGAAGAAAGTGCCATAGGTTTTTCACATATAACATGTTTTTTATTATTCATGCAATATGTTGCTATCTCAAAATGATATCCACTTTCAGTAGCTATAGTTACCACATCTATATCCTCTGCTTTCAACATCTCTTTATAGTCAGTATAAAGGGATACTTTTTCATCTTTTTTCAACTTTTCTATATACTCACTTTTTAACTTTTCAGTCTTTTCTTCTACTATATCACATAATGCTACTAAAACAGCTTCTTCATAATTAGCTCTTAAAGCTTCCACATGTTTATAAGAAATTCTGCCACAACCTATAATGGCAAACTTTAATTTTTTCATAAAAAACACCTCTTAAAAATAATTGATTAATATATACTAAATTTTAATTGTTAACTATAACTTATGTATTTTATCTCTGTTGTTTTTTACATCCTTGGTAGCATTTCTTGTATCATAGACTATTTTAGCCCTTTCAGCTATACCTTCATAGTCATAACAACTGTGATCCGTGGTTATAATTACTATATCTGATTCATCTATTACTTCTTCCCAATCCACTGTGTGATATACCTTGCCTCTATATTTAAATTCAGGAATGTAAGGATCATTTACAATTATATCTGCTCCATTTTTCTCCAGATGCTCTATTACCTTAAGAGATGGAGATTCTCTTAAATCATCTATATCCTTTTTATAGGCCATTCCCATAATAAGAACCTTTGCACCATTCATTGCTTTCTTATGGTCATTTAAAAGCTTCATGGCATTATCCACAACAAATTCCGGCATTAAATCATTTATCTCTCCAGAAGTTTCTATTAATTTGGTATGGTAATCATATTCTTTGGCTTTCCAGGATAGATAAGAAGGATCCAGCGGTATGCAATGTCCTCCAAGACCTGGTCCTGGATAAAATGGCATAAATCCATAGGGTTTAGTTTTAGCTGCATCTATAACTTCCCATACATCTATGTTCATTCTTTTACATAGTATTGCCATTTCATTGGCAAGACCTATATTGATATTCCTAAATACATTTTCAAGTATTTTTTCCATTTCTGCTACAGCTGGTGAGGATACAGTGTATATTTCACTTTCCAATATGTTTCTGTATAAAGTTGCTGCCACTTCTGTACATTCTGGAGTACATCCCCCCACAACTTTTGGAGTATTCTTGGTTTTAAATTTTTTATTACCAGGATCTACCCTCTCTGGTGAAAAAGCTAGAAAAAAATCCTCCCCACATTTTAATCCACTGTCTTCAAGTATGGGTTTTAATACCTCTTCTGTAGTGCCAGGATAAGTAGTGCTCTCAAGTACTACAAGCATTCCCCTGTGTAAATACTTTGCAATACTTTCGGTAGAATTTACTACATAAGATATATCTGGTTGTTTATATCTATCCAAAGGGGTAGGAACACATACAGAAACCACATCTACATCTTCCACAAAACTAAAATCTGTAGTAGCCTTAAGAGATCCTAATTCAACTAATTTTTCCAAGTCTGAATCCACTATATCTCCAATATAGTTGTGGCCTTTATTTACAAGTTCTACTTTTTTATCCTGAACGTCAAAACCAATAACCTTATATCCCGCCTTAGCTTTTTCTACTGCTAATGGGAGTCCTACATATCCTAATCCCACTACCCCTAATTTAGCCTTTTTATCCTCTATCTTTTTCACTAGTTCTTTTTTTAACCGTGACATTATTTTTACCTCCTAGTTTAACTTACTGCATAGATTTTTTCTTATTTTTGTTTCTCTTTAATGATAAAGTCCAGTATATTTTGTTCTATTTTTTTGCCACATTCCTCTGGAGTTATTTTACCTGCAGTTAATTCCATCATTATTTTATTGGCATCCTGAAGAGCCTGAATCTCAGATACATTAGGCAATACCTCTCCATATTGTGACTGTTCTATAAAGGTCTTTAACTTTTCACTATTTTTAACTTCTTTTATATTATAATCTATTTTAAAAGGAGGAATCCTGCCTGTTATATCAAATAATTTTCCCTTGGAATTATCAATAAGATAATTTACGAGGTCCCAGTCTTCTTTTTGGTGGCTTGATTTTGAACTTACATAAACCACCTGTGATGTGATAAAAGACATCATCTGATTTCCATTATATTTGGGAAAGGCTGCTACCCCATAATTCAGTCCTGACTTATCTAATTCTTCCAAATCCCAGGAACCACTTATATAAAAACTGGTCTCTCCGTTCTTGAAATTATTTCTAGCAGTTATACTTTCTATATTTTCAGGCATTAATTTATACTTTTGAACCATATCTCTAATCATGGTGTATCCCTTAATGGCTCCTTTATTATTTAGTCCTATATCTTTTACATTGTAATTTCCATTTTGTTTTTTAAATATGTATGCCCCATTGGCTTGTAATATAGGAAAGCTTAAATAAAAGTTATTTATATCATATTGAAATCCCAGTTTTTCCCCTTGGGAAATCAATTCCTCTAAAGTTTCAGGCACTTTCTTGACTTTATTTTTATTATAATAAAGTCCATAGGTTTCTATAGATATAGGTATTCCATACATTTTATTTCCAAAGGTAACGGTCTCAAGGGAAGAAGATACATACTTGTTCTTATCTATTAAATTGTCAGGAACCTGGGCTAATAACTTTTCACTATTTAGTTTTTCCATTCTATCATGAGATACGCCGAACTCTATATCTGGTTCTATTCCCCGCTTTGCAGCTTCTATATAGGCTCTATTATCTCCTTTATCAGAATGAATTTTAACTTTATAACCAGAAGTTTCAGACCATTTGTCTGCCAAAATTCTAAGTTCTGCTATTTCAGCGTCTGTGAGATGAGACCAAATCACTATTTCTTTTTTGTCGCCTACAGTATTGGTACAACCTGTAAAAAAAAGTATACATATTAATAAAGTACAGAGATATTTGTAAAATCTTCTCATAGGAATTTTCTTCTCCTTTTCACTTACATTTTGCATGTTAAACACATTGTGATCTTTTAAATTTTCTTTTAATTAAGTCTATTATAGTTTTAAGTTCATTTACTTTTAAAAGCAGCAGCATCGCTACATATACTAAAACACCAACTACAATTGAAACTAATATTATTATAATTTGACCTTTAAATCCTATTAAAAATTGTCCTAAGTAATCATTTATAAAAAATATAACTACACCCATGGTTACTCCTGAAGTCAATATTTTAATTCCACATTTTAACATACTAAGGCCATTAATATTTCCAATTTTCTTTCTCAAATCTTTCACAAGAAGTACACAACTTACAAAAGCAGAAATTGTAGTAGCCAAGGTCAATCCTCCTATACCCATTTTTGTAACCAGTACTATACTCATAATTATATTTACCCCCACACCTATAGCTCCATTTATCATAGGAGTGGTGGTATCCTGAATAGCATAAAAAGATCTATTAAATATATCCCTTATACCCCAAAATACTAAACCGGATATTAAAAAGGACAGAGCTTCTGCAGTCATGTTAACTGCCTTTTCATTAAAAGCACCATGCATAAAAAGTACGCTTATTATAGGAATTCTAAGTACCAAAAGTCCTATTATAGCTGGAATTACTATAATATTGATATTATTTACAGCACTGCTTATATGCTCTTTAAATTCATCATATTTTTTCAGATTTCCACTTCTAGATAGAGAAGGAAACATTACTGTAACTATAGCAGATGCAAAAGTAAAATATACAAGCATATTCAATTTATTGGCATAATCCAGAGCTACTATACTTCCCACTGCAAGGCCAGAAGCCATTCTCTTTTGGACTACTTCATTTACCTGATTAACTCCCGTTCCTATAATAACCGGTGCAATAAGCATAAGCATTTTTTTTATCTTCGTATCTTTAAAATCTATTTTAAAACTATATTTATATTTATTTTTTATAAGCCAGGGAATTTGTATTACTATCTGAAGTCCATTTCCAAGCATTGTAGCTACAGTAAGTCCTACGATTCCATGGTGATTTCCAATTAATATGTATGTTATTATAGGTATGTTCATCACTATACCAACCAGTGCCGGTGCAATAAAATCATCTAGTGTTTGAAGCACCGCAGTATAACCGCTGTTTAGACTCAAAAATAATATATTTATCATACTTATTTTAGTTAAGAATATAACTAAAGTATACCTTTCCCCTGTAAAGCCTGGTGCAATAACACCCACTATCTCTTTGGTAAATATCCATCCCAGGATGCATAAAACAATTGAAATTAACATGAGAATATTCATTATAGAATTAGCAAATTTGAACATTCCCTTTTTGCCTTCTTTATTATAACTTTCACTAAGTAGAGGAATAAAAGTAGTAGTAATGGCAAGCCCAAATAAATTAAACAGTAGATTAGGTATTGTAAGTGACATAAAATATGCATCTGAACTATTAGATGCGCCAAAGGCACTGGCAATAAGTACATCTCTTACAAATCCCATTACTCTGCTTGCCATTGAAATCACCATTACTACTCCAGCAGCTTTAACAAGTTTATCTTTTTTCATGTTTTCCTCCAAATAATCTTCCTGCAACATTATTTAACAGTATTTTTACATATTTAAAGACAATAGATTCTATCTTTAAGTATTTTATCACTAATTAATTTCATATACAATGAGTTAATAATCCTAGTATTTAGTCAACAATTAATAACTAATTCTTCATTTATGTCCTAAAAATATTTTACTTAGCAATGGACTTTTATTGAAAATATACATAGACATCATTATAGGGAAAAATCCTACTAGGAACATTATAAGAATTACTATATTGTAATTAAAGCCCAACACTTGATAAGTTACTACTCTAAATCCAGTTTGAAAAAACCAGGATAATAGATAAATATCATAACTGTATTTTCCTATATTCTTGAATAGTTCTCCTACAGAACCATTTACTATTAAATTTGACAGCATTAAAAATATCCCGCTTCCCACAAGAGAAGTAATTAAATTGTAGTAAGGATATATTTTCCTTGTAGGCTGAAATAGATTTAAAACTATAATAATTATAGAAAATGTTACAATTATTATCTGTTTATTTTTAATATTCCCCCAGTTTTTATATGTACTGTTTAAATAGATTCCAAAGAAAAAATAAAATAAATAGTGGATTACCCCATAGATATACATAAAGCCTATTTGTTTGGTAAAAAGTAGGTTCAATATTAAGGTTATTGCAAGTGTTATATTTATAGGCAGTTTTTTAAATAAAGGTGCCACTACAAATATAAAAAACAAGGTGTATATAAACCAAAAATATTGTATAGGAATATCCAAGGGATAAAATATTATATTTATTATTAAATCATTTAATTTTATAGGCCTTGCAGCATAATTATTCATATACAGCTTTATAGGCACTGCAATCAAAGATACGGAAATATAAGGAATCATAAGTCTTTTAAATTTGCTATAAACAAACCTACCATAACTTTTTAAAGTGCTTATTTCATATATTTTATAGGCAAAGAAACCTGATATAATAAAAAACAAGGGCATGTGGAATGAATATATAAGTCTATATATGTAAGCATAAAAAACACTTCCGTTAAATTGCGCATCGGGAAAAGAATGTCCAAGAACCACTAAAAATATACCTATTCCCCTGGCTATATCCATATCTTTATAATATTTTTTCATAATAATTTACCACCTTTTATTACAATTCACGATTCACAGTTCACGATTCACAATTGAAGAGACGATTATATTTTTTCAGGCATCAGATATGCCAGAAGTAATCCAAGTCCCAGTCCATTAGTAAGTAGAGTAGTCAATATAGGTCCATTGAATAATGCCATTACACCTCCAAAAAGCAGTGCAGATACTAAAAATATATTTTTATTTTCTACAGATTTTATAACTATCATTATAAAATACAAAAGTATGGCAAATAAAATTACTCCTATAAGGCCAAAATTCATATATGCATCTCCATACCAGGTTACATTTAATCTCATATCTGATCTTCCATAATATACTGTTCCCATATAAAAGTTGGGATCCATATTATATATATTTTTGAAGAAGCCACCAAATATACTGTGGGATAATAACATCTTAGGATACATCCAGAAAAAATCATAATACTCCAAGGCTATTAATGGGGGAAATAAAAATATTCTTATAATTATGAGAAGATATATGGATAATTTTTTAAAATAAAATGCAACAAGACCTACTACTATAGACAAAAGCATCATTTTTTCTATAAAGGTTCTCTTTATCCCTCCTTTTAAAACCATGGCAAAAAATGGAGCCAAAAATAAAACGGCAAATTGACTTTTATAGGCTGCATAACCGTATAACACCAATTGCAATACAAACGGTATAAATATGAGCTTATATTTTTTCTTGTATATTAAAAATGTAAGTATAAAAGGATTTATTACATTGCCAAGCCATTGTATAAAATAATCGTCAAATCTTCCTGCCGTGTCTCTGTAATTCAATCTTACACCATATACATCTTTAAAAGCTTCTATTATGTTAGTAGGAAGTCCCAAGGTATACACCAGATATGAATATCCAATTACCATAAAAGCTATAATGCCTATCCAGAACACTTTAGGGGTAACTTTAATTTGGGGAATTTTAAAATCCGGTTTACTTACAAGTAATATTCCTATTACAGCAATGAATGTTATTAGATATATGTATATTTCTGAATTTTTGCTTTCTGCCAGTCCACTCATAATATATACTATTAAAAGGGGTGTTATATTTAAAGTTAAAAATAAAAACCAGTATAAACTTGACAGTTTATCAATTTTTGAAGGTACTAAAAATATTAAGGTGTAGACTATAATTACAAATAAAGGTGCCATAACAAATACTCTTTTTAAAATACCTGCATTTATTATGAAATTAAAGGATTTATAATATGTAATGGATCCAATGTATCCTACTGTTAATCCGGCTATCATAACTATGTATAAAATGAATGAGGTTATCTTACTGTTTTCATTTCCTCTGTTACAGATTTTATGTATCATTTTGGAATATCCTTCCTTTCACTGGTTATTTGTTTTCTAAGATGCTTTTTTTAAGCCAGTAAAAAAGCCAACTATAGTTCCTAGGCCATACATAATGTGAAGTAAAAAAAATAGTATAAACATTAAAGGTATATATTTCGCCCCATTTTTTACACCTATTTTTATACATTCTACCATATCTACAATAAAATAGCTTCCCAAAGCCAAAATTTCTATTATTTTACTTGCAAAAAAAAGTCTATAGCTTAATCCAAATATTACTATGGTGAGAAAAAATATTAAAGGCACAATATGTCTGACTTTTACTATATCTCTATTATTAATAAGAGATTGGCCTATCGCCTTACCATTGCCATAATTTTGAAATAGCACTTTCTTTACACTGCTTCTAGGTTTATAGTAGGCTATTATATTTTTATTTTGATATATTTTATAACCACTTTTTAATATTCTATTGTTTAAATCATTATCCTCACTTCTTGTAAAACTTTCATTATAAAAACCAATTTCATCAAACACCCATCGGTAGAAAGCTCCATTCCAAACCGTATCTACAAAGCCATCGTAATCCTTCTGTCTAAACTTAGCTACACCTATTCCAAATTTACTTTCATGAAGAAAAACAATACAGTTTTCCACATAGGATTTTGAAGTAAGTAAATAAGTAGGTCCACCTACATTTACCACATTATCTCCTTTGAATTTATTTAATGTATTTACACATTCTCTTACATAATCTTTATCATATAGTGCATGGGCATCAACTCTAACCACTATATCACCCTTTGCCATTTTTATTCCCTTATTTAAAGCTGCAGATTGAATTTTCTTTTCATTATTTATTAAAATGATTTTTTCATTTTCAAAACTTTTTAATAGATTTCGTGTAGAGTCCGTTGACATACCATCTACCACTAATATTTCAATAATATTTTCATAAGTTTGGTTAATTATAGATTTTAAACATTTCTCTATATAAAGTTCTTCATTATAAACAGGAATTATTATTGAAACCGTATGTTTTTTATACATATGAATCTCCTTTAATCAATTTTCTGTTTCAAAACCAAAAATAATCACTGCAATTATGCACTGTGAATTATGAATTGCAAATTGTATATATAGCATTTAATTTTGATTCATTGCTTTCCCAAAAATAATTATTTTTGGCTTTTCTCATATTTTCTATTATATTATTTTTTTCTGCCGGATCTTTTAGAAGTTTCTCTATAATATGTTCTATTTCTTCTTTAAGATTTTTTCCTTCTATTCCATAGCCAAAATTATTTTTCCAAACCTCATGTCCAAACTCCGTAACTTTATTGGCAATAATAGGTGTCTCTGTTATTATGCTTTCATAAAATTTATTAGGCATGGATATGGTAGCTGTATCCCCTGGATAAAAGGCATAAGTTACATCTATATTTTTATACAATTGTTCCAATTCACTTATATTATAAGCACCTTTTATTTCTACATTTGAGAATTTTTTAGAATAACTGGCAAGTTGTTCTGCATATATTCCCCAGCCGCAAATTATTACCTTTACAGATTTATCATACTTTTGTGCCGCATCAATTAGTGCTTTTATCTCATCATAATATCTAACAGAACCTATAAATCCTATTCTAAGTAGATTATCTGGAGTTTTTTCTATATCATTAAATAAACTTTTATAAGGTGCATTATTTACTATGTAAATATTTTTACTTATCTTTTTATAAACTTCCTTCATCTTGGGAGTAACCACTATATGGGTATCTACTCTTTTTACCATATGTTTTTCCAGTAAAATAACAGAATAATATATAAGTTTGTTTAGAAGTCCCTTCCTATTGTAAAAATACATGTAAAACAAATCGTGTTCATCATATGTAACCTTTAATTTAAGCTTTTTATTTATACTATATCCTATAAAAAGTCCGTCAAAATCATGACAGTGCAGTGCTTGAAAATTCTTGTCTTTCATGTAATTATAAACATCATCTTTAAAATTTAAAAACTTAAAAATTTGCTTATATCCTGTGCCATATTCTGCATTTCCAAAAAATCTTACTATATGTATTCCATCTAAATCCTCTTCCGGAGTATCCACATAAGTTCCCTCTCTATCCCAGCATAAAATAGTTATCTTATGTCCAAGTTTTTTCAGTGATTTTGCCTCTTTATATACTCTGGGATCCGGATCAAATCCATTGGTCAATATCATTGCAATATTCACTTTCCTCACCTCATAATTTCATTGTATATATCAATAGTTTTTTGTGCATTTCTAAGCCAGGTAAATTCTTTTAATACAGTATTTTTACCATTTTGTCCTATGATTCTGGCTTCAGATTTATTACTTAATATATAATCTATGGTAAAAATCAGATCCTCCACCTGATGGGGTTCAACTAAAAAACCATTCTTTTTATCTTCGATAACGTCTTCTATTCCCTGACCCCTGACACCTATAACCGGTATTCCACTATTCATAGCTTCTATATATACTATTCCAAATCCTTCTTGCCAGCTGGGAAGTGAAAAAACATCACATTTCGAAGACATATATTTTATTACTTGAGAATGAGGCAATCTACCTAGAAAAAATACATTTCCATTTAAATTCAGATCATTTACCAGCTTTCTTAAATTTCTATTTTCTTCTCCATCTCCAATTATGTAATACATTAAATCAGGATATTTTTTTACAAGTTTTGATACTGCCCTTATATTTAAATCTATACCTTTGGTTTTTATTAAAGCAGATACACTTAGCATTATATGACTTCCCTTTAATTCCACTTGTTCCTTTATTACATACTCTTCAGGATTGATCCCATTATTTATAACTATGGTTTTATTTAAAATATACTTTTCTTTTATAACATTTTTCAATTTATTACTGACAGTTATTATTTTATCTGCAGCTTTTAAAACTTTAAATACATTTTTTCTGCACATACTATTCTTTTTTACGGTATATTGGAAATCCTGACCGTGAATGGTTACTACAAAAGGTACATTATACTTTTTACTTAAGTGTATAGTTGCGAAACCTACAGGTATGGCAGTATGTGCGTGTATAACATTGAATTTAAATCTTTTGTATAAATTATCTATAGTTCTTTTTATACCAAGATACATAAAAATTCCAGAGTACTGTAGAAATAGCCCTCTTGGAAATTCTACATATCTAGGATAAAAAACTTCCACCCCATCAAGAAATACTTTAGTGGGAATATCAATATAAGCTTTATATTTTTTTATTACACCTAAAAAAGATGGCACATAGGGTACCGGACATATTACCTTTACTTTACAGCCCTCATTTATAAGCTTCTGTACCTGTTTATGGACAAAAATACCCAAAACACTATTTGAAGGTGAGGGATACATATGGGAAATAACTAGTATATTCTTCATGGGCTTATTCATCCTTTTGCTATTTTTTTCTCTTATAAGTAGGAACTTTCTTTTCTATAAGCTGCATTATATGCTCTTTATCCTGATTCAATACTTCTTTAAATTCATCAATAGATTTTTCTATAAAATTCATATCTACCTTATTAGGTTTTTCCACAAATATTTTATCATGCTCCGTAGAAGTCAATGCTATTTCATTCATAAGCAGTTCTTCATATAACTTTTCACCTGGTCTAAGACCTGTATATTCTATTTTTATATCTACATCCGGTTCATATCCTGATAAAGTTATAAGATCTCTGGCTAAATCCACTATCTTAACAGGTTTTCCCATATCAAGCACAAAAATTTCTCCCCCGGCAGCTATAGCACCTGCCTGAATTACCAATTGAGCCGCTTCTGGAATTGTCATAAAAAATCTATTTATTTCAGGATGAGTTACTGTAACAGGCCCACCATGAGCTATTTGCCTTTTAAATAATGGAATTACAGAACCATTACTTCCCAAGACATTTCCAAATCTTACAGCCACATATTCAGTTTTACTGACTTCATTAAAAGCCTGCACCATTATTTCACAAAATCTTTTTGTAGCCCCCATAACATTGGTAGGGTTAACAGCTTTATCCGTACTTATCTGTACAAATTTCTCTACTTTAAATTCATCACAGCATTTTAAAACTCTATAAGTTCCAATTATATTGTTCTTTACAGCTTCTGAAGGATTTCCCTCCATAAGAGGAACATGCTTATGGGCAGCTGCATGAAAAACCACCTGTGGAGTATACTTCCTGAATATATCCTTTAACCTCTCACTGTCTCTTATAGATGCTATAATTACTTTTTTATTTAAATCAGCATAATTATAATTTAATTCCATCTCAAGATCATATACATTATTTTCATATATATCTAATATAAGTAATTGTTTGGGCTGAAATTTAGCTAGTTGTCTGCATAATTCGGAGCCTATAGATCCTCCTCCACCTGTAACCATTATAATTTTATCTTTTATGTACTTGCTTATGTCCCGAGTATTTAATTTAACCTCTTCTCTTCCAAGCAAATCTTCTATATTTACATCTCTAAGCTTTGTAATATTTATGTTTCCGTCTATCATCTCATATATTCCCGGTAAAGTTTTTAATTTGCATTTTGTATTTTTACATATGTTTATAATTTCTCTTTTTGTATGAAGATCAGCAGAAGGCATTGCAATTATTATTTCTTCTATACCCCTATTTTTGCATACCTCTATTATTTCATTTCTTCCACCTAAAACTTCTATACCCTTTATGAGCTTCCCCCTTTTAGATTTGTCATCATCTATAAGCCCTATTATATTATAGTTGAAATTTGTATGTTTTTTTATTTCTTTTATGAGCATTGCAGCGGCATCTCCTGCTCCAATTATAAGGAGATTTTTATGTCTTCTTTTTTTACAATTTTCTTCCTTTTTGTCTCCAGATAATCTATATGTAAATCTTATCCCACCTAAGGCCAATACAGACAGTATCCAAAAAATTATATGTACTGTATAGGGAAATCTATAATACCTGTTCTCAAGAAATTTATAGTTTATAAAATAACTGTAAATTATAAAAATAATATTGGATAGAGATACGGAGTACACTATAGAAATCAACTCTTCTACAGATGCATATTTCCATATGTTGTTATATAAATTAAAAAATTTATTGCACACTAATGTTACTATAACCACTGGAACAGCAGATAATTTCAAAAATATCATATACTCTGATGGTATATTAAAATCAAACTTAAGTAATAAAGCAAAGTATAAAGAAGCTATGAGAAAAAATATGTCATACACTATAAGTTTTTTGTCTTTCTGCATTTAAACACTTCCTAAATCTATTGATTATATAAACTCTCCTTATCTATTTTACATCATAAAGAAAATTAATCAACATATTTTTGCCATCCAGCAATTATACATATAAGCTTAACATTGCTATAATTATTTTTGCTGTAATTTAACATATAGTTAAATTACAGCAAAATCAAATGCTACCCTATTGCAATTGTTTCTCCTTTACCTTATCGGTCACTTCATCCTTAACTTCTTTAAATATGGTCTGTTCTTTCAACCCTAAAAGATATTTCATAAAAGGTTTTTTTAGTTCTTCTTTCTTTAATGCAAATTCCACTGTAGCCTGAAGGAATCCAAGCTTATCACCCACATCATATCTTCTCCCTTGAAAAGTATAAGCGTACATAGCTTCATTCTTGGCCAGAGTTCTAAGGGCATCTGTAAGCTGTATTTCTCCTCCTTTTCCTGGAGTAGTATTTTGTAGTATTTCAAATATAGAAGGAGTTATTATATATCTTCCAAGTATAGCCATATTTGAAGGAGCTTCTTCTACTTTGGGTTTTTCTATTAAATCTTTAACCTTATATACATTATTTTCTATGTACATACCTTTCACTATGCCATATTTGTATACTTC
>ENA-UOOE01002145-UOOE01002145.1-fermentation-metagenome-genome-assembly--contig:-NODE-2145-length-14782-cov-3.812793_pt1 | contig 14782 bp, 10 predicted proteins | sample MGYA00245776_ERZ724021 | MGnify/ENA primary metagenome ERZ724021 (study PRJEB28704, sample SAMN03018321) | fermentation metagenome | biome: anthropogenic terrestrial biome; feature: soil; material...
AAAATCTTTTCGGGTTGGGACTCCGCCGCTTTGCGCGTACTTCTGTTGAATATCTAGGTTTAATAACCATAAATTAAATTCCTTAACCCATTTCTTATTTAATTCTGGACGGTTTTTCCAAATGAATCCAGACACACCTGTTTGAGCTAAAATGACTTGGTTTTTGTTTGGATCGTTACCAGGAAAAACCATAAACCCCCATTCGAAATCATCAGGGACAACATTTTTCATTTCATTAGCTATCCATGTTCCGTTAGTAATCATTGCAGCTTTCCCTTGAACAAATTCCATTTGGGATTGCGTATGATCAAAACTTGCTGTTCCAGGATGTAAATACCCCTTAGCAACAAATTCTTCTAACCTTTTGAGCATTGTTACATAAGGTTTAGATATATAAAGATCTGGTCGATAATTATACTCATCTTCACTATATTTATCACTATCATCAACCGCATAAGGAATTGTTCCCCACCCATAATCAAAATAAGAACTTGCATACTTCCCTGCCATTACCATGGGGTATACACCTTTTGCTTTAATTTTTTTACATAGTGACAAAAATTCATGCCAGTCTTTTGGCTGTTCAGATAGTCCTAAAGCTTTAAACCATTTTTTATTATAATAAAGACCATATATTTTATAATTGATGGGCGCCGCCCACATATGTCCAAAATAAACAAAAACGGATGATTTGTCTGCTATAATAACATCCTTAACCTTCTTATCAGACCGATCATATAAAGTTCGTTCCCATAACTCGTCTTGATATTCTAGCTTTCCTTGTTGCATCAAAGACAGATCATAAGTGCTAGAAATCCAATCATACATATCATCATCATTGCCACTTTGTATCATCGCTTGTATTATCTGATTATATGTCGTGACACCTTCCTCAATGTAACGAACATTAATTTTTACGTTTTTAAATTTCTTTTGAAAGGTTTCAACAGCATACTCAAAATACTCTTTACCACAACCCGCAACCGGATAAATCGCCGAGATCGTCACTTTTCTATCTTTTGGAAGTCCGTTTTCCGGATACACTTCTCCACTATATACTCTCTCTTCTGATACTTCCTTTTTCTTCCCACAACCGCCAAAAAACAACACAAGCGCCACTAGGATCAAAACGATTACTGCATAGTGTCTCTTACTCCGTAACATCTCTATCACCCCTCCAAAATTATTTATTCTAACCTTTCAAAGCACCAATATTGAGATTCTGCGTAATATAATTCTGGAAAATGCTATAAACTAAGATAGTCGGAACCATCATAATCACAAAACCTGCAAACAGCGTCACCCAGTCCGCCCTATAAGTCATGGCCTGAGACATTGAATAAATTGCTACTGAAAGAGGATATTTCTCTGGGTCACGAATGAAAAGCAACGGATGCATAAAATCATTGTAATATTTCATGAAGTTAAAAACGTTAATGGTCAGTAGAGCCGGTCGGGCAAGCGGCAACCCCACATGCCAAAAGGTCTGCCAATAAGATGCCCCATCTATGTATGCTGCCTCATCTAATTCCTTTGGTTGCCCCTTCATAAAGCCTGTAAGAATCAGCGTGTTAAAGACAATCGGCATCGCCCCATAGTAGATAATCAAGCCAAAGATACTATTGAGCAGACCGAGTTGCCTCATTAAAATATAGCCTGTAACCATGGTATTCATCCCTGTGATGAAATAACTGCCGATAATATACCAATAAACAACATTTCTGCCCTTGAAATCAAACCTGGCTAAAGTATAACAACCTAAACCAACCAAAAAGGTATTGAGGGCCATTCCCCCGGAAACAAGTAAAACGGTATTGAAAAAGCTTTTCCCGATCCCAAGTTCAGCCCAGGCGCGATAATAGTTACTCCATTGAGCAACTTTGGGCATCTCCCAAGCCCCCATAAAGAACTCCTGATTCGTCTTCAATGAAGTGTAGAATACCCAAATTAGGGGCAGGATGATCACAAGTGCCCAGAGCGCCAATAACACCCGGATTATAATATCCCCTACCTCAAGGCGCTTCACCATTCCCGACCCACTGCGTCCGCTTATAGCTTTAGCCATTTTAATTCCTCCCGTTCATGTTCGACCTGGCGAGCTATCCCGCCATCTCGATTGCCTCTCCCCGATCCATGAACCGGAAGGCAATTATACTGATCATGCCTAAAATCGCAAAAAGGATTAAGCCAATTGCAGCTGCATAGCCAAAAGCAGCTACCCCTTCAGCCCCAAAGGCAATTTTATACATATACGTTCCCACAACCTCAGTTGCCCCTGCCGGTCCTCCGTTGGTCATGATCAAAATTATCTCAAATGCTCCGAACAATCCAATGATACTGAAAAAGATCATAGTCTTCATGGTCTCCCAAATCACAGGGATCGTGATTAAGAACAGTTTCTGTGCATCTGAGGCACCATCAAGCTCCGCAGACTCATATAAACTCATGGGCACGGACTGAATAGCTCCCATAAAAATTAGCATGTTCCCGGCCCAGCCGCCCCAAACCATAGGAATAATCATCGCCCACTTAGCAGCTGAAGCATGGGTAAGCCAGTAGAATTCCCCTACATTCGCACCCACAACATTGAGGAGCGCATTGAAAATCCCATAACGACCATGGAAAGCAAATTGCCACATAAGAGCTGTAATTACGCTAGGCAAAATTGCTGGGAAATAATAGAGAATCCGGTAAAACTTACCTTCTCGATATGGCTTCTTCACCAACAAAAATGCCACGATCAACGCTGCAAAAAAATTGATGGGGGTAGCAATTGCCCAGTAGAAAAAGTTATTCTTCATAGCACCACAAAGATCGGCATCTTGAAACAAGGTTCTAAAGTTTTGCAAGCCAATCCACACTGGTTCACTAATCCCATCGTACTCTGTAAAAGGATAATAGAACGATGTTATCTTGGGGACTACCAAAAAAAGAGTATAAAATAATAATAACGGAGCAAGACTGATAAGGATAAAAGAGCTCTTGCTGTTGAAAAACTTACCTGCTTTTGAGTACATAAATAAAATTCTCCTTTTTCCCCATAATACGCTTACTACTCCAATGAATAATTCGGTGTTTATACTAACACAAGTTTCTTAAAAGGCTATTTTCCCCTAGCCCAACACTTAGCTTGAGAAAATTACATCCAAGCAAACTTTTGGAGCACGCTCCCATTTTTTGTTTATGCGTTTGAGGCTTTTGAAACAAGGGCCACTTAGTATACCTTTCCATATTATTAGAACTCAAATAACACTTTCTCGACAGATAGCAGTGTACTAATAATTCCTAAGACACTTCCTTTATTAGCCTTATAATCAATCATTTAGTAATCCTTTTAGTTTAATGCTATAATTGGCCGCTTTATGACGTACCTGATCAGCAAAAATCGTATCATGAGCATAATTAATAACTATATCTTCAGGAGCATTATTTAGAAGAACCTCTACCTCTTAAGTTACGTTATTGAAGGGATTAGTTCCTCATATGAGCAATAAACAAGAGGCCCCGCCGAAGCAATCTTCTAAGTTGCAGGCCAACATCTTCTCCCGGATCAGGAATGTACTTCCACATTGCCATGTCATCTAAATTACGATAATAGGCTTTCCAAGCATGTAACCGATAATAAAGATAAAAGTTTTCTCGCATGTTTGATTGGCAAAGATAAAAAACCATACCTTTTTAACTTGCTTTTGAAGCTTTCTAATCTGGAAGAGCCCGTCAAGTAGCTCCATTATTTTTACACTGGGAAGGATGCCGTTCGGTCTTGATCTTGGAAAAGACCGCATGCTACGTTAGTCGAAGGCATTATATAGCCTGGCCTCTAAGCCTTAATAACATGCGGCCAGAGGATCTGCGCCAAGACCGTAATGGCAAGGGCTTAGTACTTGTTAATGATTATCGATTAACCCAAACTTGTCTTCCCATCTCTTTGTCGTTGCCGCACAATCTACACTAACGATTTATGAGCACTTTCTTTGTAAATATCTTTTCCCCTTTTTCAGGTGTTTTAAGTTTTAACTGCACCAAAACAAGTCCATTTTGGAGTTCTTTGCCGTGAGAATCTCTTCCATTCCAGCTAATAGTATATAAACCGGCAGGCTTGTCTTCTGTATCCAAGGTTACAACATGCTGGCCCTTAAGATTAAATACTCTTATCAACACATTGGCTCCTGTGGTTAAATAATAACTTATATCAACATTTCCTTGCCTTAAGACTTGTGGAGTAATTTTTAAATATGGAACCAGGTAAGGATTGTCATCTGTTGTTATTGTTATAAATTCTACTGCTTCAGACCAAGCGCTTTCAACATCTCTTTCATATATTGCATTTACTCGCCAATACCATGTTCCCTGAATTAATGGCGAGTTCAAGGTAAAGGTTGGAGAAGAGTTACAAGGTAATAATTGTGTACGTTCATCATTTGGGAAATCGGGAGAACTGCTTAATTGTATGGAGTACTTTCTAAAATCAACATTCTCGACTTTTTGCCATGAAAAAGTCATTGGAAACTCAGCTACCAAAGCACCTCCTTGGGGCTCAAGAGGTATAGGTATGGGCGGTGCGATTACAGTTTCTGAAAGTTCGTTTGAAGCTCCCTCTTTGTTTCCTCCACCATCCTCGGATTGAATTCGATAATAAAATGTACAGCCAAAATCTTTTGCATCAAATCTATCATAATAAATCAAAGTCTCTGCACTTACAGTGTCTATAGGAGCTACACTATTGATATCAATATTTTCTGTTTTGGAACGATAGATATTATATCTTTCCACATCTTCCGGTTCAATTGCGGGCGGTTCCCACTCTAGTACAATAATCCCCACATGCCTAGCTGCATCTGCTAAAATAAAGGTAGGCGGATTAGGGGCTTTATCATCCCAGGGGAGAATCAATTCACCTAAATCGAACTCATACTCATATGGGTCAACAACACTTATCACTCTGGTAATTGTTTCTTTACTATATTGAAACTTCCTAATTTCAAATTGATATTCGCCTTCAACCAAAGGTCCTAATTGAAAAATACCATTTCCATCGCTATACACTGGATTTAGTTGGGACGCTAAAACTCTTACTTCCGCTCCTGGAAGAATATTAGTGACGCCTTCTTTTTCCCCTTTGATTATTCCTCTTACCATCCTCATTCTTTTCGCTAAAATTTCTTCTGTAGGGGCACTTTCTCCTTTATAGTTCTTAGCAGATATCGAATAACTATATGTGCTATCTGGCTCGGCTGTTTCATCAACCCAAGAGGTAGCGTTAGCATCCACCTCATAACGCAACACCGAATCGCGATAAATGCAATAGTTTTCAGCATCCTGAGTTGCATTCCAGGATAAAGTTACATTGCTTGAACCACTATTGCGAATAGCAGCAAAACCATCTGGCGTCGGAGGAATCTCTTTCTTTTCCCTAAAATCAACGTTATCTACTAATAAATAACATCTACTAAAATTAAAATCTCGTGCATCATCTTTTGTATAATAAATAGGAAGTCTCAAACCAGCAGTAGAGGCAGTGGCATTGGTAGTCACTTCTCCCTGATATCGCACCCACTCGCTTGTTACCTCAATATTCGTTGCCAAAGTTGTTGCAATCTCTTTTCTCCCAGCCGATCCACTTTCATTATCCTTTTCCCAAACCCACAACTTTGGTGCTCTTAACAAACCAATATGTTCATTGGTATCAATATCTCCTTTGATATCAAAAGCAAACTCATAAGTTGTATTAGGTTTTACCCGTATAGCATCGCTTCCATTCTCTCCAGAATAACCTGTAATACCACCTATTAGCAAAGATGTACTAACCTCCGGGTTTGGCTCCGGCTTATAAAGTTGGTGTATCACGAGTTTAGCACATCGGTTTCCACTTTCTTCCGAAAATAATGAAACAGTAGCAATAGACCCGTACGTCCGTGTGAATTCACTTATATCATCACCTTCTAAATTTCCGTTTTTTAGAAGATTAGCTGCAAATGACACGCTCGATATTGCTAGTAGTAAGAATATAAAAGCTATAAAGCAATACTGTCTTAATGGTAATTTCATCATTGCCCCTCCATTTTTCTTTTGCTTTTTTATTTAACGAGCTATCCCCCAAAAACAATTGTTATCGTTCAGCTAATAAACCTGCTGGATGTATAAAATTTATTTTTTTTCCCTAAAGACAACGTTATCTACCAATAAATAGCCCTTATCAAAATCAAAATTTCGTGCATCATCTTTTACATAATAAACAGGAAATCTCAAGCAGGCAGTATAGGCAGTGGCATTGGTAGTCACTTCTCCCTCATATCGCACCCACTCTCTTGTTACCTCAATATTCGTCTTCCCAAAAGATGTTTGAAGCTCTGTTCTCCCAGCCCTTTCCTTTTCTTTACCCCTTTCCCAAACCCATAACATTGGTGATCTTAACAAACCAATATGTTCATTGGTATCAATATCTCCTTTGATATCAAAAGCAAACTCATAAGTTGTATTAGGTTTTACCCGGATAGCATTGCTTCCATTCTCTCCATAATAACCTTTAGCACCACCTATTAACAAAGATGTACTAACCTCCGGGGTTGGCTCCGGCTTATAAAGTTGATTTATCACAAGTTTAGCGCATTGGTTTCCACTTTCTTCCAAAATTACTGTAACAGTAGCAATAGAACCGTACGTCCGTGTGAATTCACTTATATCAGCACCTTCTAAATCCCCATTTTTCAGGAGATTAGCTGCAAATGACACGCTTGGTATTGCTAATAATAGGAATATAAACACTATAAAACGATACTGCCTTAACGCTAATTTCATCGTTGTCCCTCCGTTTTTCAATTATCTATTGCTCTTTTATTGAAGAGCTATACAATAACTACTTGTTACCGCTCAGCTAATAAATCTCTGATTGTGTGGAATCTACTTCCTTTCCCTAAATACAATATTCCCTACTAATAAATAACACGACAGTCAAAAGTTTTCAATGACAAACAAATAAAAAAGTAACTCTTTCAAGCAGTTTTATGATATCCTTGGTGAGCTGATATTCCCCTTCAAAATGCCGTGTCTTCCGCACATCAATGGCTGAGCTAATCAAGTAGCAGGGACTGTATTTTCCCGTCTTCTGGACGCCCCTTAAAATGGGGAACTCCGGCCTTTGCTGAAAGATCTCCATCTTCCAGTGGCATCGATCACCACCTGGAGCAAAATTGCTTCCCTGCCACTTTTATTACCCCCGAAACTCATTTCATTTACGCTTCTTTTAAAAGTTGACTATCCACAATCGCCCGGGCTATGCGTGCTCCCGCCTCTAGATACTCATCTACAGTCAAGACCCGGTCCCCAACTGCAGAATAGGGTGTCTCAAAAGAAAGGCCACAAATATTTTCTTTGCAGCAAAAGGTGGTGAAGTTAGGACTCTCCCATCTGCTAGAGTGACTAGCCACCTTGCCAAAGCTGGGGCTTGCGAACTCCGGTCCGAGTCCACACGCAATCAATTGGCTCCAGCATTGTGCCTGCTTGTGGTGCTGAGGAAATCTTTCGGGGTTGGGTAGAAAGCAGTAGATACCATCTTTTTCGCATGCTCCTGGCGCGTGAAAGTCTATGCCTAAAATAGGCTTGCACCTGGTTTTCCAGTTTGCAAAATCCCTTTGGATGACCAAAGTTTCATGACGCATGGGGGGCGTTCCCCAGGCGCGATTTAGATCATAGGGAAAGTTATCTTTGCCGTAGTCTCCCTGTTCAATGCCATCGATATTGGCAAGGGGCACTGCCCAAACCAGTGGGGCAGCTTCGCCTAAGGTTACTATGTAGCGGAGAAAACCCTCTAAAACCCAGGAGCCTGGTGTTTCCCCAGAGTGTTGCCGAGCAATTAAATAAAGCCCAGGGCGTTGGCTACCCAATTTGCCGTAAGCATTGGAAAAGCGAAGGAGGGGCCTACCATTTTGACTGACGCCAATTACATCCTTTTGCCAAAAACCCTGGCTCTCTTTGAGCATTTTTTCTAATTCAAGCTGGCCATAGGGGTAGCAGAGAGCAAAATCCAAATAAGTAGAAGGTGCGTCCACTTGCCAGCTTGCTGTTATGCGCCCATCTGGAAGCTCTATAGGTTTTCCTCCCGAGATTCGTTGCCACGGTTCTCCCTCATACCTGATGACTGGACGAATGCTCTGTGGAAGGCTCCCACCAAGGAGATTATTACAGTTATGCAGAACCAGATTGATTTTGTTAGCCGGATTTTGTTCTCCTGCAGAAAGCAGGCGAAAGCAGAACCATAGTGCCTCTGGTCCACCGTGGGGATGGGCAGAAAAGTTAACTTGGGGAACTGATGTTTCATGATCATAAGAAACATTGACTACATTGCCATAGGGGATGTTGCCATCTACTTCGTAGACCATAATTTTCCTCCTATGCTTATTTAACAAATTCAACTTTGACTGTTTGCTCGTAACTCACATTTATCCATAACACAAATAATTAAATCTAAGCAGCTAATTCCGTGTTTTGATGGTTTCATAGCTCAAAAAACTTTTGACTGTCCAGTAAATAACTATTATAGTGAAAACTTTGTGCTGTTTCTCTTATTTAATAAACAGGAGGTCCCTAGCAGGCGATAGAGGCAGTGGCATCAGTAGCTACTTCTCGCTGATAGCGCACCCGCTTCTCTGTTATTCCAGCTTCAATACTCTATCTACACGGAAAAGCGATAAGAGCCCTACTGCCTAAAAAGTGACTTTTGATTGTATACGTATATGATTGTCTGGATAATGAATCCTGTTGAATTCATCACACCAAAAAGTACCATCATTTGATACATATATCTCTGGTGGTATTTGAGTCAACTGTTCAACCACATTATTATTACGCCAATATACTCTCACCTCAAGATTATTAAGCAACTTGAATTTGGTGCGCAAGTACCAATAGTTTTTTGCAGCACACTGTAATCCTCCTCTTAAATTGAGACCAGGGATTAAGCCTTTTTTAAAGTCTATTTCCATAGATAGTTCCTTAATCGGCTCACTAGAAAACAAATCATTATTATACTTTGTCAAATCGTTGATATAGACAAGATTACCTTTAATTGTCTTGGCTTGATCTTTTGCTAGAACCATTTCCCAAGCATATTCTTGATAGTTAAATGATTTTTTGTGATCCTGACTTAATAAGACAGTTAATCTATGCTTGGGGTTTTCCAAAAACCATTTTATATTAGATGAGAAAGGCTTTTCTCGGTTTACATGCCGATATCTTTTTAAAGAAAGCTCCATGTTTGATGCTTTAAAAGACCTTGCAAGTCCTAGATTGTAGCCTTGTTGATTTTTATATAGATCTATGGGGTTTACTCCCTCTCGTCGGTTCTCTTCATTATAAAGAAATTCTGGCGCTGTACTCCTATATCGAGGTCCAAAATTCTCATCAAAGTTCCAAAATGAAAAATCTAATTTGTTTGATTGGCTTTTCGTTTTTAAATCTATTTTGCGGGCATTAACTTTAGTTGTTGTAGAACCCAAATAATTATACTGATCAATCCATAATGCTTCGATACTTGATTGAAGATTTATTTTATAGTTAAGTTTAAATTGTTGCGCAAGCTCTTTAGTAACACCAAAATCTGGTAGCCTGCCATAATTAAATATCGGAGGCCCCTCACGATGTCGAACAAGAATCATATCCCCACTCCATGATTTAATACTGGTTCTCAGCCTCAAACAATCCCCTAGCAGACTATACCTCTTTGAAGAATCGTTCTCCCAGACAAAAAAGCCACTACAATTAATATTTTGCCAAACTACATTAGAAAAGCTTATTCCATATGCCTTTTTTGCATAATCGTAATTGAGCTTTGCTACATAAGGTGAATAACTAATAAACACCCTACCCAAACTGACTTTGATTGGTTTAAAGCCTGGAAATAGCGGGCCATCAAGATTTATTATGCCATTACCATAAAAAAGATACGGTCGCGGCTTCCTTTCTTTCCAATTTTCAAAGCCATCGTCAATACTTTCGTATAACCAATAAATCTGGAAATCGATAATATTATTCAGCGTGACAGGTCGCGAACTCATAGTAAGCCGATTAACTGTTTTCAATCCTGTTTCAGGGCTAGAATAACTTATGGTGTTAATAGAAGAAGTAATACTTAATGGAAAAGAATTAATGCTTATCTCGGAACTCCCTGAATCATCATCTACTTGCTCCTTTTCCCTAAAGACAACGTTATCTACTAATAAATAGCTATTGTAATTATAGTCTTCTGCGTCTCCTCTTATATAATAAACGGGAAGTCTTAAGCCGGCGGTATAGGCAGTGGCATTGGTAGTCACTTCTCCCTCATATCGCTCCCATTCATCTGTTACCTCGATATTCGAGAGCAAAGTTGTTGCAATCTCTGTTCTCCCCTTCTTTTCTGTTACGTTTTCCTCTGTCCAAACAAACAGCTTTGGTGCCCTTAACAGACCAACATTTCCTTTGATATCAAAACCAAATTCATAAGTTGTATTAGGTTTTACCCGTATAGCATTACTTCCATTTGTTCCTTCTGAACCTTTAATACCACCTATTAAGAAAGATGAACTGACTTCTATCGGATCCATCTTCAGAGGTTTGTTTATTACGAGTTTGGCACATCGATTTCCATCTGATTCCAAAATTACTGTACAACTAGAAACCTGTGCGTATAGCGGTGTGAATTCACTTGTATCAGCACCTTCTAAATCTCCATTTTTTAGAAGGTTTGATGCAGATGCCATTTCCATTAAGAGCATTAGAGTAAACAATAACAATAGAAATTCTTTTGGTCGAGTTAATAACTTCACTGATACCTCTCCCCCCTGGAAACGTATTTCCCAAAAACCTTACTATTATTAAAACCCTTAACAAAAAGCCCAACCAAATTTCATTTCTCAGAATGTGATCTTTGCACTCATTTGCACAATATTATCTTGCTCTAAGATACTATAATCAGGATCGTAATACTTTTTCCCATCAGATGGAATATCTGATATTGAATTCTTAGGCAGATACGTATAACGATAAAGGAAAACTAGACCGTTAGGAGCTTGATAATTAAAGCCGATCCAATATCTTCCCCCTACATCGTCACCATTTAGCCTGTACCTTATGCCAGCTTCAGCCTTCATCAATTTTGGTGATTCATATTGAAGAAATAATGAAAGCCTTGTATTATTGATTTTCTCGTTATCTTGGTGACGAATTTGGGCTCCAGGTATGATAAAACCTGTGTTGACTGGTAACTTTTTCTTAACCGTGAACCGACAGAATTTGTCTATTCCAACATCAGATACTTGAGTATTTGACCATCGTTGGGTTTGATCTATCTTTGAAAACAGCTCATAGTTAAAACGATTCAATTCTTGAGAAAATGACAATTCGTTTGTCAAGTAACGATTTGCCTTTTCTCCATGTTCTTTTAGAGCAGAAATAAGTACCTTTGCTGAAAATGTCGGTTTGTCAATGCTAACCCCTGTATAAAAACCAGCTCTATCTCGGTAACGATCAACAGGATTATACCCGAGGTAGTAGCCTGTATCTGTATCAAATTCTGGTGTTTTATCGCGTAATAACGGATCATAATTTAGCGGTACATCGCGATAGCCAACGAAAAGTTTTTCATTTTCTGCTAAGAGGATCTGTAGTTTAGCATCCTTAAGAATATCAATTGTATAAACATCTTTAACTTGCTCTTGATCCACTATTAACCAATTCAACTTTCCAATCTTACCTAAACTTTGTTCTAATTCAAAGCTAGTTAATTGCTCCCATATTAGTTTATTATCTTCACCAACTCTTTCTCCCTTGGAAGCTCTACGGACTTTCTCAGCTGTTAAATCGGTCCTATCACTAAAATCATATACAACATAATTAATTTTAGTGTTATTAAAATTCCTGCTTATCGAAGTACCAAGCATATTTTTTGACGAATTTTTTTCAAAACCCCACAAGGAAAATCCAGTACAAGAACAACCTATTAAATTTAGATCTTTTACCGCTACCCCCCTGTATTCTTTATTAGGTTCTCCATATTCATCTACAGCATTGTCTCGCAAGCTGATTGTATAGGGTGAATAGTCTAGCTCAAAATTACCCACAGATAGCGCTATGTTCGGTCCTTTGCTTGTTAGAGGTCCAGCTAATTTCAGCTCAACCCAATCAATTAAATTCTCAGTATACAAAGATCCAGCAGCATCATAACGACTTAACTTCCCAGCCTTTTGGTTGAAAAACCATAATCTAGCGTAGAATGATTCACTCTTCCCAGCTTTCTTTAATTCTGAATAAAGGCGAGTTCGATGCCCTGCATAAAAAGAATCCCCAGGAAGCGCCGTTATTTCTGAAGAAACCGAACCCTTTAGCTTTACATCAATTGATGCATGCGATGGGTAAACAATAGAGAGGAGCAATAAAAAAATAGCATAATTAAATTTTTTCATATGCAACATGCTTATAACTCTCCTATTCCAATTTTTTTAGTATACTCATTTAGTCTACATTTCTCGCAGACTTTAAATTTACTAGGGAAGCATAGCTCCTCTAGGAAGGAGCGAGGTCGCAATATTCAACCAGGTTCGCTCTAAATCAGCTGCTTCTTTGCTTTTGCCCTTTGGCTCACCCTATCACTTCTCGCGTGGTCTTTCTAAGATGCCCTAACATTCCTTCGTTCGGCCTACTGTTAGCTAATTCTTCTTCAGTTAGAGATAGCAACTATGAGGAAAGGAAGCGTTCCTTAAAGCCCATGTAGAGGCCATGCCAAGAACCTTTTTAAACCCTTCTCTGTTATTATGAAACTTGATAGATTTAATTACATCCACTCCCATAGGGCTAATAATACGCGCCCATTGCACCTTTTTAGCTATATCAATACTAACAACCACAACATCCCCATCGACTAACTATTTCTTTTCTACATTATTCATTAACTTTGCCTCCTTGGTTGAATTGTCTTCTTAATCAATTTGTACCAGGAAGCATTTTTGCAACCTTCAAATCACATAATTACAGGAATGCTTTTTAACTAATTTAACCTATTAATAATATCCCCATGAATCATCATTAGATATTATCATATCTAAAACGAATAAGCAGTTCCCAAGAGTTGTGTTGCTCCTGCTTCAGACAACCAATAAGCATAGTTGAAATCAAGTCTATTAAGCTTTACCCCTAAACCAAAAGTTGGTTCTTTACCATTCAATCCGGCTCGTAATTTAAAGTTTTTAGAAACACAATATTCAGTACCAAGTTGGATCTCATCTTTATTGATATTCATTGCAAGGGTAATCAACGAATTTTTAAACCCAAAATTCAGCGCTGTCCCAAGGGGCTTTTTTTCTTCTCGACCAGTATCAAATTTACGGAACGCATTTTCCGTTCTAATCCCGATGTTATAATTTCCATATTTGCATGTACGCGGTCCTATTCCTATCTCAAAAGCAGTGACCCAACCATTGCCAATACTTTTTCCTTCAAGCTGATATTTTTCGTTTTTTAAGGAAGCGCCCAAACTCAAATTGTTGAATACTTTGCAGTTTGCTCCTAACAAAGTACTCTTTTCGCTATATCCAATGGTATCAAAAGGGTCTTTATCCCAAAAAGACTCGGTACCTAAAGAGAAATTGACGCGCGGTAAAAAAAATCTTATTTTCTCCGAATTATAAATTAAGCCCAGACCAAATAGTTCAGAATACAAGCCTTCTATTTCGAACTTCGTGCTTGTTGGATAATTAAACCCATAATTTTTAGTAAAACCCATAGCTACAGATTCCACATCCATATTTCTTAGTTTTTCAAAAGCTTGCCCGATACTAAACACTTGCGAAATCAATACAATTAGAAAAAACAATACCCCTATCTTCTTCACGATAATCCCCCCATAATAAATAATTCCTTAATATAACTTAAATCTAACCACGCTTATTATGCCATTCCGTCAGTTGAACCAGGCTATCTGTTACCGTTAAAAAGTACAAAGCTATAAAACGAACACCAACCGTTTTCTTTGAACACCCCTATCATGCACCGTAATGAATGTGATCAACCTCCATTTCATTAATCTTATGCAATTTTTAATTAAGAAACTGTCACAACAAACGTAATGAATACCCCCATGTGCTTCTCATAAGTGAAACAAACTAGCTCTTAAGGTCTGTCTAATAATAAAGCTCACAGCTAGGATAAGCGACCTCCCTCCACCAGCCACATCGTAAGCATTCATAAGGTAACTTCGAAAAAAGCACAACCACTGTCCTTATTTATTACAATGTTAAATAAAAATTGCTGACTTTTTTGCATGCAAAAACAACAATATTCAGCCAAGGAGTTCTTGCCACTTTATCGGAAAGAGCTAGAAAATTGTAAAGAGAAGCAAGTCGTAATAATTTTGGTCAATGCCAAGACTCAACCTTTTCGGAGGAAAACAAGAATTGGAACTTTTGTCATTATCTACTTACCACCATATAACCCAAAACTAAATCTGAACAAAGAGCTCTGGGGTTGACTAAAACCTTGTGTCCTAGACAACGTTTTCTTCGATTCGTTTCAGAAGATACGTAAAGCGGTTCTTGAGTTCATTGAGGAAATTAATAAGACCCACTAGGTTACTATTGATAGACTGTGCGTTTCGCTTATGAATCTTTTTTCAACCATATAGCTAAGAATGGATTCAAAACAAACTGTTATTCTGGGAAACGTTCCAAAATATATTGTCAGATTCTACTGAAAAAGCATGTAGCCCAACCCTAAAGTGGGGACGAACCTTCATTTTTATTACTAAAGGGCCTTT
>ENA-UOOE01002147-UOOE01002147.1-fermentation-metagenome-genome-assembly--contig:-NODE-2147-length-14772-cov-5.094041_pt1 | contig 14772 bp, 14 predicted proteins | sample MGYA00245776_ERZ724021 | MGnify/ENA primary metagenome ERZ724021 (study PRJEB28704, sample SAMN03018321) | fermentation metagenome | biome: anthropogenic terrestrial biome; feature: soil; material...
AAGTGCTAAAGACACTAAGAATACTGTTAATAAGGTTCAGGTGGAGAAAAGTATTCCTTATGAGCAAACTCCACCTGAGCCTAAGAATCACTTGATTACTCTGACATTTTTACCCTTAATCCTCTGTAACGGTTCAAAGCGGCACAGAATTCATGTTTCCTAGGCAGTGCCAGATTACCTGGATGACCTGTATAGGGTGAAATAGAATCTAATCCAAATTTTTCTATCTGCTGATATAGTCTATTGACAGCTTGAAAAACAGATACCCTATCGTCCAATATACGTTTTCTCAAAAAATCAATCATTACAGCAATGCAATTGGTTTGGCTGTCATCTACTAATTGTTCCAAAGCAGAAAGATCAATAATTTCTCTTCCATATGAAATCTTATATTTCCCTCTAGGCTTAATACGATCTTCTTTCCCTGTTCCTAAAAATCCCACCTTTAAAGGAATCCTATGTGTAATTTCTCCAAATTTACTATTTGTGATTTGTTCCCGTATGTATCCATGGGAATTTGCAATCTCTTTGGCAGTACTTGTTACATCCTTTGGCACATATTCATCCATCATAATAATTTGGTGTGCCACATCAAAATAATCCCCTGAACCTCCAACTATCAATATGGTTGAAACCCCATTATCATCATATAATGATTTTACCTTATCAATAAAAGGTGTTATGGGTTCTTTATCTTTTGAAACTAATTTTTGCATCCGTCCATCTCGTATCATAAAATTGGTAGCAGAGGTATCCTCGTCAATCAATAAAAGTGATGTCCCCACTTCTAAAGCTTCCATAACATTTGCTGCTTGAGAAGTACTTCCACTGGCATTTTCCGTAGAAAATTTAAAAGTATCTTTATTTCCCGGCAAATTGCCGATAAAGGTGCTAATATTAACTTTTTCCACATTTCGTCCATCTTCAGCACGAATTTTTACTGCATCTTGCCTGGTAATCACAAATTCTCTGCCATCACCGGGAATATGATTATATACACCAAGTTCAAGTGCCTTCAACAATGTAGATTTTCCATGATAACCTCCACCTACAATTAAAGTTATTCCCCGGGGTATTCCCATTCCTGTGATTTTACCATTATAAGGCAGTGAAATTTCTATTTCAAATTTTTCCGGGCTTATAAATGGAATTTTGCCTTTAGACAAAAGCTTATCTGATATACCACTTTCTCTTGGCAAAATGGAACCATTACCAATAAAAGCAACAAGACCCTTTCTCTCTAATTCCTTTCGAATATACATTTGATCCATAATTAAATTTACCTGATTTTTTAATGCTTTTTGATCAATATTTCTATAAAACAGGGATCTGTCTACTATCTTAGGAAGGATCTCCTGAAAGATACGGTTGGCAGCTTTACCCAAAACTCGTCTTCCTACAGCGGGCAGACCGATTTCAAATCTCACTTCAATACGGTTATTTTTGATCAAAACAGCTGTCCTCTCAAGCATTTCTTGCCCACAATGATCAATTAGCAAAAGTCCACTACCCCCTATTCCACTGATACCCTTATTTAAGTGCTGGATATTCTTCCAGAAAACTCTCGTTAGAAAATCCGAAACAGCTGTTATTTTATCTTTGGAATCAAGCAGATCATTTGGAATGCCTGTAATATCACAGTTAATTACAATATGAGATTTAGATGGAGGAGCATATGGATCTGCCTGGACATGGTCAACAAAAAGCTGATAAGTTCCAAAATCATATGCTCCCTTTATTTCTTTATAAGCAGAATACCCACGCCCATCTATAGACATTAATAGTTTTTCAAGTTCATGATGGTTTTTCAAATTAGATGCCCCCTTGTATGTATTATTGTTTCTTTGCTCTATTATACATTATCTGAAAACTATATGGAGAGATAACTATCCATTAGACATACAACGATCTGGCTAGCATTAAACTCAGGATGGCAAATCCCCTAGTTTAATTATGCATATTCTCTGATCTTGCTATTATTTCGGGAATCTAAAATGACCTGTTATTCTAGGCATCCAATACATAATTTCATCACCTTCTCTAGCATAAGGTGGTGAATTATGTATTATGTATGGAATACCATCTGCTCTCCTTTTATCAGAAACTATAGCTATATGTTCACTGTGCTCAAAGGTTACAATATCTCCTGGCTGCCATTCCTTTAAATTCTCTATATCATTAGGTTTCAACTCAGTAGTAATACTGGCTGCATATTTTTTAAAATAAACATAAAGATTAGCCACCCTTCTAAAATCTATATTGGGATCTGGTTTTCCCTCAATTCTCTTATAATCACCAGGATGATTTCTTATATCCTCATCTACCATATCTTTTAGATTATACCCTGCATCTTTAAAAGCTCTCCATACTAAGTCAGTACATACTCCTTCATTTTCTGGAGGATATCCACCTATATAATAGCCCTCTTTATATTTTACCTTTTTATCTGCTTCCTTTCTTGCTCCAAGTACTATATCTTTTTGATCCTTTATGCCATCTTTATCTTTGTCTGAATTTATTAATACTATTCTTTTATTTAACTTTTCATCAATTGTTTCACTCTTTTTTTCACCATCTGTATTCTTAGTTTTCACCTTTGTTGTATTTTTGCTGTAAAACACATTTTTGTGCGTAAAAAGTTTAAAACTTACAGCAATTAAACAAATTAAAACTAAGAACATTACAAAAAATTTTTTTCTCATTTTTCGCCTCCTTCTTTCTTTTATTATAAAGCATATTTAAAAAATAGTTACTATGTTGTCTTTTAAATTTTCTTGTGAATACTTCAAACCTATAGCCCAACACACTTCAAAAATCCCTGCTACAATTAATAATAATCATTTCATAATTTTACTCCTCCCCTAAAATTAAAATAAAAAAGCCCTAGACGATATAGTAAAATATCTCCCAGGCTTTTATCCTTCCGTGGACACAGCAAACTGTGCGTTTTATCTTGGACCAGAGCAATTTATCAATTTCAAACTGCAGAACCCTATAAAACTTTAAATTATTAAAATTTCTTATTTTTAAAATAATAGCAAAAAATATTAAGATAGTCAATATCCAATCTTTTTCTGTTTTTCAGCAAAAACATTATGTTATAAAATGATAACTTATTTAATTTTATAATTACTGCTATTTAACAAACTAGTGTGGTAAAAAGAAGTAGGTACAGTATCTTTTGTGTAGACTGCTCATTAAAAGAAAAAATGATTTGCAAAATTTCTGATAATTATTGTATAATATCTATACAACGAGTAGTTTTGATAACGTAAGTCCAGTTGTCAAAGCTACTCGCTTTTTTTGAAGATCAACTATATATGGACTAATCTAATAAAGAGGAGAAAACTCAATGGAAAAAATAATAAAATCCAAAACAAAAATCAATATAAAGGCAATTCTAGCAGTATTGGCATTTAGTGCATTTATAGCATTATTTAATGAAACTATATTAAATGTTGCATTAAATATTCTTATGGAGGAAATGAATGTTACAGCAGGAACAATACAATGGTTAGTTACTGCATACATGATAGTTGTATCAATTATGGTACCAGTTACAGCTTTTTTAATCCAATCCTTTGAAACAAAAAAACTGTATTTAGGAGCTATGACCATACTTTTGATTGGAACAATATGTGCAGCTTGTTCTAAAACTTTTACAATATTACTTATTTCAAGAATATTACAAGCTTCAGCAACTGGAATGATGATTCCTATTATGATGAATACAATATTACTTGTAACACTACCAGAAAAACGGGGCTCAGCAATGGGTATATGTGTCTGTGTAATTCAACTTGGACCAGCACTTGGACCAACAATTTCAGGGCTTATATTACAATTTTTTAGCTGGCATGCATTATTTATAATATTAATTCCACTTATACTACTATCTATGATACTTGGATATATTTATTTAGTTACTGTATCAACTCTTACAAAGCCCAAAATTGATATTATATCAATTATACTGTCAACTATTGGATTTGGAGGAATCATATATGGCCTAAGTAGTTTTAGTGGTGGTGGAAATATGAAGATGATTGGTATAATATTTATTATTGGAATAATATCATTGTTCTTATTTGGTAAACGTCAATTATTATTAAAAGAACCAATGTTAGAAATACGCACATTAAAATATCCTTTATTTTCAATTGGTGTAGCACTTGTCATGATTTCAATGATAACAATATTTACTATGAATGTAATGTTACCTATGTTTCTTCAAGGAGCACTTAAAACAACAACTTTCATGTCTGCAATGGTATTACTTCCTGCAACACTTACCAATGGATTTGTAACTCTTATAAGTGGAAAAATTTATGATAAATTAGGGGCAAAGGTTTTAATACCAGTAGGATTTACTATAATTCTTGTGTCATTATTTATTTTATCACGCTCAACTATTGATACATCTCTTGCAAAGATTACAGTCATATATATAGTAATATGTATTGGGGTTGGAAGTACAATGTCACCGTCTCAAACAAAAGCCCTTAATCAATTGCCAAAAAAAGCTTATCCACATGGTGTAGCTATACTAAATACTCTTCAACAAATATCAGCTGCAATTGGTTCATCAGTATTTATAAGTATTATGTCAACTTCTCAACTGAAAGCCTTAAATAATTCAGCTTCACAGGAAGTTGCTTTGGCTACCGGGTTTAGAGCAGCCTCATTAGTTTTAGTAATATTAGTTTTAGTAGGCCTTTGTTTGTCATTTACTTTAAAATTTGAAAATAAAAATCTTTCTTTATAATTTGATTTAAAATCAGTAAATATTAAAAAGAATAAAATTTAAATAAACATTTGTAGTTCAAAAACTCACAGAAGATACAAAGCATAAATTCACTGCAGCTCCATCATTCCCTGGTAAACTAATTAGTACTGTATTTGCACCTGTTGCCCTAACTATATTACCTTCACCTGAAATTACATTATTTCTACTTGTATCTATATTTGAAACCCTATTTCCTATATTATTTGCAAAAAGTATTCTTAATTGTTCCTGACAACATTGTTTATATCCCTTTGGAATCTCAGAAATAGTTGTATCTAAGGCAGCTTTTAGGGTACTGGTCCTAAAATCGTAAGAATTGCCAATTAAAAAAGTGCTTTGTATCAGCTCCATTTGACAAATAGGTACAATTTCTCCATTTGAAAATTGTGCTAGTGCTGCTGTATATATATTATTTGCATCAGGATAAAATCTGATTATACTCTGATTGTTTACAGCTGGTTCAGGAGCTATTGTTTCAACTATTATATCTGTTGCTCCAACATTTTTTAAATACCCTAAAACGGCTCTTAATCCTGCCATGCAATATTCATCCCCATTTATTCCAGCAAATCCTGGAGGACAAATATTACAGAAATTATATTTAGGGTTATAATTGTTTCTGTGATACACAGGTGAACAATTATTATTTAAATATCTTTCATGAAAACAATCCAAAGAATCATCCTCAATGAAATCACCTAAGCAATTATCCTCAATAATTTCCCAATGACTGTGTTTTAAACCATTAACATAATAGTTTATACTAACTGAATTTTGGTTATTATGCATATTTACTCCTCCAAATTTAATCAATAAAACTATTCATCATAAAATCATTATTTATTATAAATTTCACAAATTCAAATTGATAAATATCATCTATATCTATAGATGATATTTTATCCATTATATATGGATAACTCTTCTCTCTATAGAAACTCTTATATTTTAAAAAATAATCTGTTTTACATATATAAATAGCTCCATTTATTCTATATTCCTTCTTCATATCCTGTCTTCTTACTCTTTTGCTGTCATCAAAAAGAAAATCCAAACGCATATTTGAATCTAAAACTATATTAATATTTGATGGGTGATCTACTTCACATATACTTACTATTGAATTTGCATCATAACTCAATAACTTGTCTATACTTTCTAATATGTGATTTTCATTTCTAAGGGGTGAGGTAGGCTGCAGCAGAACAGTATAATCGTATGAGCTTCCAGTTTTTTTTATTTCATTTAATACATGTAAAATAACATCATGATTTGATGCAGTATCTGTAGATAGCTCATCAGGCCTCAAAAATGGAACTGACGCCCCGTAACTTTCTGCTATTTGTGCATATTTTTTAGAATCAGTAGATACAATTATATCGTCAAAAATTTTAGATTTTATACATGCATCTATAGTGTAAGCCATTAAAGGTTTATTATTTATTTCTTTTATATTTTTATCAATTATGCCCTTGGATCCACTTCTTGCAGGTATTATAGCCAAAAAACTTCTATCCATATACATTGCCTATCTCCTTAAATCATAAAAACTTTCAAATCAAATATTTAATTTTTCTATCATACTTTTCATTTCTCTAAATTCCCCCATATCCAGCCAATCATTATTAGTTACAGGGTATATCCCCACCTTTTCATCCTTTGACAAACAGATATTTATTAAATCTGTCATATTAAAATAGATACCTTTAGGAATATACCTTAATACATCTACTTCCAATACATACATACCCGTATTAATTAAAAATTCATAATTGGGTTTTTCGTCAATTGAGGCTATATCTCCTTTTGGGTTTAAATTCAAAATTCCATATGGAATTATATAATTTTTTAAAGCTGTGACTACTGTTACCTTGTTATTATGCTCTTTATGATATTCTAAAATTTTAGAATAATTAGCATTAACCAATATGTCACAATTGCTTACAAAAAAAGTATTGCCTATGCTGTTACCCACTAAACTCAATCCTCCTGCAGTCCCAAGAGGTTTTTTTTCTTCTAAAAATGATATTTTATATGATAATTTTTTACTAAAATATGCTTTTATTATTTCTTTTTTATAATTAACAGTAATATAAAAATTTTCAAACTTAAACTCTAGAAATCTGTTTATTATCCTCTCTATTATGGGTATCTCTCCAATTGGAATAAGTGCCTTTGGAATAATCTTTGTATACGGATACAGCCTTGTACCTTTTCCACCAGCCATTATAACAACTGATATATCCCTGGTATTATTACAATTAAATTTATTATCATACAGGTCATCCCAAAATATTATATCTATAACTTCATCATACTCATTTACCAGCGGCAGACTTTCAATACGATACTTTTTCATCAATTCATTTGCTCTATTTCTATTTTTTATATTTAAATATATAGGATGTACATTCATTATATTTTCCACTGAAAATGATAAATCTCCGCTTTTTACAATCCATCTTCTTATATCTCCATCTGTAACTACACCTATTAATTTATTATTCTCTACTACAATAAGAATCTTTTTTACAGTTTTATTTAACTTTTCAATTGCCTGTCGTATTGATATTTTTTTATCTATAAAAAGAGCCTGAATACTCATAAGAACACTCCCTAACCTATTGAGCTTTTTCTAGTATGCTTATGATATATTCTATGTTTTCCCTTTTTAAGTTGGTACTACATGGTATATTCAATACTCTATTATAATATTTAATGGCTTTTTCAATTTTATACGCTTGATTTTTTATATATGGTCTTTGTGTGTGTATTAGTTTCCAAATAGGTCTTGTTTGGATTTGATTTTTTAAAAGGTATTTTAACAGTTCATCCCTATCCAAGCTGTTATTATCTATATATAAAGAATAAAACCAATGATTGTTTCTTGCATTATTATTAAATTCCAGAAGTGTTAATCCTTTTATATTATTTATTCTTGACTTATACAATTTGTAATTTTTAATTTTTATTTCAATAAATTCTTCTAATCTTTCAAGTTGTGCTACTCCCAATGCTGCTTGTAAATTAGTCATTCTATAATTGTATCCTATATAATGATGTATATAATATAATTCATCATCTTTAGCTTGAGTTGACAAATATTTAGCCTTTTTTATATCCTCAGAGGATTTTCCAATTAAAATTCCTCCTCCTCCAGTTGTTATTATTTTATTTCCATTAAATGAATAAGCTCCAAAATCACCTATGGTACCTGCAAACCTTCCTTTATATTTTCCACTAGTATAATAGGTTCCTAAAGCTTCAGTAGCATCTTCTATTAATTTTATTTTGTATTTGTCTGTTAACTCTTTTATTTTTTCAACATTAGCCATATTTCCAAACACATGAACTACTATTAATGCTTTAATATACCTGTTAGTATTTTTATTTTTTAATCCACTGTTAGTTATCACGCATTCATTTTCAAAGAATTCTTCAAGTTTGCCGCAATCCATATTTAAACTATTATCACAATCCATAAATATAGGTTCTGCTCCTAAATATTTAACTGGATTAACTGCCGCTATAAATGTAACCGTTGGCACTATAACCTCGCTATTTACACTAACTCCAGATAACCTTAATGCTAAATGAATTGCTGCTGTGCCACTTTGACATGCAGCAGCATTATCTACATTTAAGTATTTTTTTATATCATTTTCAAATCTATTTACATAGCTGCCTGATGTAGAAACCCATTCACTTCCTATAGCATCTACCACATATTTTTCTTCATTACCCTTCAAATTTGGTACAGATAAGGGTATCATAATTATCTTCCTCTCATATTTTAAAGTTCACTTTATCTGCTCCAGCCTCCTTCTATTAAAATATTGTCTTTAAGCCATATCTAAAAGCTATTTTTATTCTATTCTCTCTCTTAATAACATAAATGCCTCAGCATTTTTATAACCTGAAGCTCCTCCTCTAAATACCGAAAGCCCTTTTACTACATCCGCAGATCTTGGAAAAGGTGCTTTTCCTATTTCACTTTTAAATATGTTCATAATCTTCAGCTTTTTATCTAAAAACCCTTCTATATTTATAAATACATTAGGTTTAAAACTATCTATAGAATTATTTATTCCAAACTCAGTTTCCGATAATGTTTCATAAACATATACCTTTTTGACTGTATTATACCTAAACCACTTAGTACAAGACATTGCAGCTTCTGAAACAATCCTATGATCGCTATGTATATCTCCATAATTAGGGATGTACAGAACTTCACATTTTGTTTCAATAATACATTCAGATATTTTATCCACTAAATCCTTAAAAGGTATTTTATCTAATTCTGTAGTAGGAAATCCTAATCTAAATACCTTTGCAAATTTATATTCATTAGCTACTTTTTCGATTTCTAATTCTCTACTATTTATTCTTTCTTTAGAAAACCCTAGTTCCTCTGTCATTGAAGTTACTATAACCCAATAAACCCTGTGACCCTCTTTTACATACTTTAATATGCTTCCCCCACAACCAAAGGTTTCATCATCCGCATGTGGTGCTATAATCAATATATTACTCATTATCAACCTCCAAACAATGGATCCTCCCATTTAACTACATAAGATTTTAAATCTAAGCTTCTCATTAAGCTTATAATCTTCTCAACTGAATCTCCGCTGCCATAGGGTGATTGTACTTTATCCAATAAAAGTTTAAATTCTTCAGCTAAAACTGTTTCTATCCCTTTTACTATATTACTCACTCCTTGATAAACAAAAACCACATTTTCTGCACATAATCTTCCTTTTTGCCTATTTCCAACATTAACTGCACCTAATTTTAATATTGGTGCCTCATATAATCCAGCACTGGAATTTCCAATCATAAACATACTATTCCTTAATAAATTTATAAATAAAGTTCTAGGGATATTTTTATAAAACTTAAAATTTTCTTTATTATAGTATTTTTTTATTACTTCTATAATCTTCTTGTTTCCGCTATCTACATTTGGGTAGCTTACAAATGCATTTACAGACTTTTTTTCCAAAGCAACTAAAATTTCTTCAAAATACTTACCTGCTCTATCTTCTTCACCTGCCAGGGGGTGAAATATCATAACTGCATAATTGTTCCAACGAGGTTTACCTAAGATATAAACAACTTCTTTTTTGCTTATATACTCAGTAGAAATAAATTTATCCAAGGCTGGACTTCCAACATTAAATATTCTATTTTTATTTTCTCCAATTTTTATTAATCTTTGTTTTGATTCTTCGTTACTGACAAAATGAAGAGATGACAATTTAGATACTGCATGCCTCACTGGATTGTCAATATTCCCATCCAAAGCATGATCTCCTCCAAAAAAATGTATGGTTGGAATTCTAAGATATGTGCCTATTAATCCTCCAACAACCACTTCTTCCCTATCTCCGGCATATAAAATAACATCTGGTTTATATGCTGCTACTGTATGAATACAATCCTGTAATAATATAGACAGTGATTTAATTCTAGAAGCCCTGGAATTGGAATCAATAAGATTTTCAATTTGGGCTATTACCGGTATCCCATCTTCCACTATATTATTTAATGTATATCCATAGGTTTCTGATAAATGCGCACCTGATACTACAAGCTTAATTTCAAAATCATTTGCTTTATTTAATTTTTTATATAAAAGACTCATAAGATCATAATCTGACCTAATTCCAGTAAAGGCTAAAATTTTCTTAATACACATCCGAATCTCCCATCTGTATATTCCAATTATTGTAAATGTTTAAATCAGTGGATTCCTCTTTAAAATCCTTAACTCCAAAATAAGAAATGGGTTCACAGTTGATAAATCCAATCCTTTCAGCTATTTCATGTACATTATCATTCAACTGACACCACATATTGATATATTTAAAATTATCATTTTTCCCTTTTTCAATAATCCATTCTAATATTTCTTTTGTATAACAATCATCTAATGAATTGATTTCTACTACATCAATTTCATAATTATTAAACTCCTTAGTAATCATTGATGAAACTACGGTTTGTCCTTGAACTACTACATAATTATCATATTTATTAATTGGATTATCCCTAAATCTCCATTTTAAATAATCCAGCTCCTTATATATTTTTATTTTGTTATTATTGTTATCAATAAGCCTAGAATAATCCAGTAAAAATTTTTTATCGTTAATGATATTAAAATTTTTATAATTGTTTAAATTACTTATGTTTAACAAACTTAATTTCATAGTGGGAATTTCATATATGTCCTTCCAATTCAATTTATTTACAAAGATGAAGTGAGAATTATTATTAGGAAATCCAATTACTGCTTTATAACCAATCTCCTCCATTCTTTCATATAATCCCTTAGCTAATTTGGGGAATAATCCTCTTCCTCTAAAATTGGGATGAGTCATTGTAGTCATAGATAATGCGGCCTTTTCTATATTCCCATTAATACAAATTTTACAAGGTGATACAGAATAATTTGCTATTATCTTGTTATTTTCAAGTACAGCGTTAACCAGCATATCTCCCATAGGATTATCTATATATCTCCATGTCAAGAATTCTTCAGATATTTCTCTATTGAAACAACTCCTAAATAACTTTTGGAATTCTGATATTCTTTTTAAATATTCATTTTTATCTATAAATTTAAATTCCACTAAATTTCCCTACCTTATAAATCTATAAGCTCATCTTTTTTAAAATTCCTTTTTGCCTTTTTTCCAATAACATAACTCCAATTTCTAGGTGATATACCTGTCCCAGGCCTTTTTACGCATACATTTTCTTCAGTAAATGTTTCTTTAGATTTTATGAAAACTTTAGCCACCAAACTTTTCCTTGCCACCGCTCTATTTATTTTTTCTGAAGGGGTTTGAACTTTTATCCCATCTCCAAGAGCCCTTTCTATATTCCTTACTGCTTTAACCATGTTGTTAAGTTCAAAAGGTTCCAAACTGGCCTTATGATCCGGACCATCCATATTTTTATCTAATGTAAAATGTTTTTCTATAACTTTGGCACCTAATGCTGCCGCCGCTATAGCTACCTCTATTCCCTCTGTATGATCTGAATATCCAACTGGCACTTTGAATGCATTTTCTATGGTTTTCATAGCCAATAAGTTTACTTCTTCCATTTTAGTCGGGTAATTGGTATTACAGTGAAGTACAACAACATCTTTTGTGCCATTTTCTTTTAAGATGTTTAATGAAAATTCTATATCTGATAAATTACTCATACCCGTTGATAGTATAACTTTCTTTTTTAATTTTGCTATCTTTATCAAGTATGGAACATTGTCTATTTCACTAGAGGGTATTTTAAAAATTGACATTCCAATACTATTTAAAAAATCAATACTATCTAAATCAAATGGGGATGATAAAAACATTATTTTTTTCATATCACAATAATTCTTTAATTCTATATATTCTCTATAACTCAACTCTAACTTTTCCAACATTTGTAATTGAGAAGTTTTTTCACCTAAATGATTAATCTGATAGTTAGCTTGTTTTGCATAGTTTGTTACTAGATTAGATGCCTTAAAGGTTTGAAATTTTACTGCATCTACTCCTGCAATTACTGCTTTATCAACCATTTTTTTTGCTGTATTTAAATCTCCATTGTGGTTAACTCCAGCTTCGGCAATTATAAAAATATTACTCATAACATTCCACCTCCCGACCTGGATTGCCATAAACCTTAATTCCATCTTTAACATTTTTAACAATAACAGAACCCGCCCCTATAAGTACATTCTTTCCCACATTAATATTTTGAATAATTGTAGCATTAGTTCCCACATGTGTTCCTTGTCCAATTGAAACTCCACCACTTAATGTTGCTCCAGGTGCTAAATGAACAAATTCATTTATTTTACAATCATGCTCTACTATAGCACCGGAATTTATAATGCACTGCTTTTTTATTAAGGCATTAGCATTGACAATTGCTCCTTTTCCTATAAATACACCCTCTTCAATTTTTGCGCTACATGACACTATAGCTGTTTTATCAATTATGATGGGAAAATTATATCCTATACTTTTTAATAAATTATAAAATTTTATTCTAATTTCAGGATATGCAGTAGAACCAATTCCAATAAATGCATTTTTTATGCCGGATTTATATAGTGAATCAAGATCTTCATCACACCACACTCTGTCTATATCTAATCTGCTATGATTCCTATGTTTTTTATCAACAATTCCTATAATCTGAAAATTATTTAATCCATTTATAGAATCAATAATACTTCTACAGTGGCCCCCTGCACCGATTAATATTATTTTTTCCATAAACTTTCCTCCTAATTACTTAATTTAAAACATAATAAAAAACTTTTCTAATCCAATTAAATATTATATATATCCGTTTTATATTTTTCTAAATTCTTCTCTACCTTAAACCACTCAATGGTTTCTTTTATACCTTCTTCAAAGGTGAATTTTGGAACCCATGCTGTTAACCTTTTAATCTTTTCATTTGATCCTAACAATCTATTTACCTCACTTTTTTCAGGTCTGATTCTTTCTGTCTCACATACAATTTTAACTTTCGGATTTAACTGTTTTATAAGTTCTGCTGCAAGATTCTTTATAGATATTTCTTTTTGGGAGGCTATATTTATTACCTCTCCTACTGTTTTATCACTTTTAGCAATTTCAACAAAACCATCTGCGGTATCTTTTACATAATTAAAATCTCTTGTTGGACTTAGTGAGCCCAATCTTATTTCCCCTTTTTGTGACAACAATTGAGTTATTATTGTGGGTATTATAGCTCTTGCTGATTGTCTGGGGCCATAGGTATTAAAAGGTCTTACTATTGTTATAGGTAAAGAAAAGCTTCTATAGAAAGATTCTGCTAATTTATCTGCTGATATCTTGGTAGCTGAATATGGTGATTGTGCCTGGCAGGGATGATCTTCGGTTATTGGCACAAATTTAGCACTGCCATAAACCTCTGAAGTGGAAGTTATGATAATTCTCTTTGTATTTAATTCTTTAGCTGCTTGAAGTACATTCAGTGTACCTTTTATATTGGTATCCACATAAGAATCCGGTGAGTAATAACTAAAGGGAATGGCTATTAGTGCTGCAAGATGATACACATCATCTATATTTTTCACAGCTTCCCTTACTCCACTTGGATCTCTTATATCACCACTAAATATTTCTATTTCCTTTAGCACATGTTTTGGTAATGTATCTAACCATCCCCATGAATTGAATGAATTATAATATACAAAAGCCTTAACACCATATCCTGAATTTAAAAGTTTTTCTACCAGGTGGCTGCCTATAAACCCATCCGCTCCTGTTACCAGAACCTTATTCATGAATTGCCTCCTATAATATTACTTGATATGTTATTCTAAGTGTATACTGCAATTTACATTGCCTGGGGCACTACATTCATTGTTAAAAACTTTTAATTTATAATAATATCTTTTATTGTAAATTAAGCAGCAAAACTCTCCATTACAATTTGTAAGTGTATATCCACAAAACTTTCTATAATCTGTATGTGGAAGGAATGCTTCCAATAGCACTATTGCATCTTTAACTGGATTTCCATTTCTATAACATACTTTTCCTTTTATCAATACCCTATTACAATTTTTCATTTCAGCATTCCTTCCATTTAACTTGTTGTTTACCCGAGCGCTACCATTGCTAACACTCCCGCCCTCTTCAAGGTGGGAGATAAGCACTGCTACGCGTCTGGATAAGTTCTTCCCCTAAAGGATAACGTATTCTAAGTGCTAAAGACACTAAGAATACTGTTAATAAGGTTCAGTTGGAGATAAGTATTTCTTTATGGCAGACTCCACCTGAACCTAAGAATCACTTGATTCTGAACAGGGTTCAATTATTGGTTCATATACATACAACTCATAGTTAATATTATGAATTTTTTCAATATTTATGGCATATGCTCCAGAATTATTGGTAATTGCATATCCAATTTCTGTTTCTTTAGGAGGTCTATAA
>ENA-UOOE01002154-UOOE01002154.1-fermentation-metagenome-genome-assembly--contig:-NODE-2154-length-14729-cov-7.025419_pt1 | contig 14729 bp, 15 predicted proteins | sample MGYA00245776_ERZ724021 | MGnify/ENA primary metagenome ERZ724021 (study PRJEB28704, sample SAMN03018321) | fermentation metagenome | biome: anthropogenic terrestrial biome; feature: soil; material...
TTCTATTTCTTTTTCTGTTTTCTTCTTTTTAAACCAATTAAACATTTTTCTCACCCTAACTAGCCATATTATCCATATTATCTTTAAGCTTTACTGATACTAGCTTACTTACCCCTTCTTCTTCCATGGTAATGCCATATAATACATCGGCAATTTCCATCGTAATCTTTCTATGAGTTATCAATATAAATTGAGTAGAATTACAAAAATCCTTTAGATAACTAGTATACCTATTGATATTCGCCTCGTCAAGAGCAGCATCAATTTCATCTAGTATACAAAAAGGAGCTGGCTTAGCCTTAAGTATTGCAAACAACAATGCTACAGCAGTAAGAGATTTTTCTCCTCCTGATAAAAGCGTTAAATTTTGTAATTTTTTCCCCGGAGGCTGTGCTTTAATATTTATTCCTACATTTAAAATATCATCGCCTTCTTCAATTTCCAAATAGGCTTTTCCACCACTAAATAATATTTTAAATATTTCAGAGAAGTTTTTATTTATTTCTTGGAAAGTAGCCAAAAATCTGCTTTTCATTTTCTTTTCCATGTCTTTTATAACTTCTTCGAGATTATCTTTTGCCTCTATTAGATCATCATGCTGATTTGTTAAAAATTCCAATCTCTCCTTTGTATTTTTATAGCTCTCTATCGCATCTATATTGACATTCCCTAGATTCTTAATTTCCAATTTCAATTCTTCGACTTCTTTATGAGCATCTTGTATACTGTTAATTTCAATTTCATATCTTGAACTTTCCTCAATTGAGACTCCATAATCATCATAAATCTTATTTCTGCTATTTTCAAGTTGAATTTCATACTTAGTAAGTTTTACTTCCAAATTGTTTTTCAACTTTTCTAATTCAGAAAGTTTATTATTCACGATTTTTAACCGATCTTGCTCATCATAAAAGGTCTTCATAAAATTGTCCTTCTTCTTTAACAAATCATTTAATTTGCTGGTTGTAGCTTCTTCTTCTCTTTCTTGATTTTTAATCTCTTCATCAAGGCTTAGTCGGTTGCTCTTTAGATTTTTTAATTCCTCATTTATAGCTAAAATTAAAGCATCTTTTTTTTGAATTAAATCTTCAATTTCAATTTTATTTGAATTAAAACTTTCTTCCTTATCATTCATGTTTTGAAGATTGGTTTTTAATGCATTTATCTTTATTCTTAAATCTGTAACTTTCCCTTCTAATTCGTCCCTTGAAATTTTATTGTTTTCATGTTCTTTTGAATTACCACTAATTTTTCCCTTTATATCTTCAATATTTTTTTCATATTCATTTATAGCCAATTTTAATTTACTTGAATTGGCTTCAAAATCTTTATTTTCATTTACAAGGGTGCTGATTTCCTGTTCCTTTTTTTCAATTTCTTCACTTAGCTTAATCTTCTCATTTAAACAATTATCTTTGCTGTTTTTATTGCTAAATAAGTCCATTTCAATTTTCTTTATATTGGGCTCCAATTCAGTTAAAGAGAGCGTTATTCTATATAATTCCTCATCTAATTTTGACTTCTCATTTTCCAGCTCTCCAATATATTGATTATTTTTATCAATTTCGGCTTTAAGGCTTGCTATCTTATTTCTCCTACTAATAATGCTTATGGAATTGTTCCCGGAACTTCCTCCGGTAATAGAACCGCCTATATTTATGACTTCACCTTCTAATGTGACAATTCTGTAATTGTGTTCATATTTTTTCGAAAGCTTAATTCCACTATCATAATCCTTTACAATTATAATTCTACCCAATAGATTTTCAAAGATATTTTGATATTCTTTTTCGTAGGTAATAAGGTCGCTGGCAAGTCCCAATATATTATAATCAATTTTATCCTTAGGGTTAAGGCTTATAGTTTTTCCCTTAATGACATTCTTTGGTAAAAATGTTGCTCTGCCCAGCCTTTGCTTTTTCAAGTATTCAATCAATTTCTTTGCATCATTTTCATCGTTAACCACAATATGTTGAGCGCTCGATTCTAAGGCAACTTCAATTGCTCTCTCATATTTTACATCTACAGTAAAAAGTTCCAACACTACTCCAATTAAGCCTTTATTAAGGCTCAAATCTTTCTTTGCTCCTTGGAGTAATCCCTTTACACTTTTATAATACCCATCATAGCCTTCTTCCATATTTTTATATAAATTGTAATTGGAAATAAGTCCATGAAGTTTAATTTCATTCTTTTTGATTTCGTCATTAATGTTGTTGCATTTATTCAATATGGTACCTTTTTTTACATCCAGCTCCTTTAAATTATCGCTGCTAATCTCTAATTCTCGTTTCAATTCACTTTCTGAATTTACAAGTTCATCATATCTCTTTTCCAAATCCAATATGCTTCTATTAGTATTTTCAACTTCTTTATTTAATTGATTAATTCTCTTATCTATATTTTCTTTAAATGAATTAATTGAATTAATTTCGCTTTTTTTGTCAGAAAGCTTGTTATAAATATTAATCATTTGATCCTTATCGTAATTTGATTTTCTTTCAATTTCCAATAAATAATCGTTCATTTGCTCCAATTTTTCTTTGTTGAATTCATATTCTGCATTTATTGAATTTAAATTTTCTTTTATTATTCCTTTTTCTTTATCTAACTCATCTTTAGACTTGTGCAAATTTCCTAAAGACTCAATATGCTTTATCTTTTCCTCTTTTAATCTTTCTAAATCTAAATTAAGATATTTTTCTTTTTCATTTAATAAAGATATTTTGTTTCTATTATTTTCAAAGAGTTTGACTGTATCAAATTTAATGCTTCTTGATTCTTCAATTTCTGATTCAAGATTGTGAACAGTTTCTTTTAATTTATTATATTTTCCGTCAATAGCATCTTTTTCTTCCTCTAATATATTTACCTGTGTTATTATTTTTTCTTTCTCGGTGTTTGCATCTTCTATTTGCTTATTTATTTTTTTATAATCTCTTATAAAAAGGTTAATTTCAAGGTCTTTAAGTCTAGAATATAATCTTGTAAATTTTAAAGCCTTTTCGGACTCCTGTTCCAATATATCTTTCTGGCTTGATATCTCATGAAGTAAATCCTTAATCCTCACAAGATTGTTTTCTGTTTTCTCTAAACGTCTTTCTGATTCTTCTTTTTTTGTTTTGTACTTTACAATACCAGCTGCTTCTTCAAATACACCTCTTCTGTCCTCAGGTCTATTGGATAATATTTCATCTATCTTGCCTTGTCCAACTATAGAATATCCGTCTTTGCCGACACCTGTGTCCATGAATAGCTCCCTAATATCCTTTAATCTACAAGAGTTTTTATTTATGTAATACTCGCTTTCACCGGATCTAAACATTCTCCTTGTAACTTCCACTTCAGAATAATCTATGGGAATTACACCGTCGTTGTTATCAAAAGTAATCGCAACTTCAGAAAAACCAACCGCTCTTCTTTTATCAGTTCCGGAAAATATTACGTCTTCCATCTTATTACCCCTAAGACTTTTCACGCTTTGCTCTCCAAGCACCCATTTTATAGCATCAGCAATATTGCTTTTGCCGCTGCCATTTGGTCCAACAATAGCTGTAATGTCTTCTGTGAATTCTATCTCGGTCTTATCTGCGAAGGATTTAAAGCCTTGTATCTCTATTTTTTTTAAGTACAAATCACAACACCCCATTAGCTTCTCTATTCGTTTTAAAAAGGCTTCCAAGCTATAGGAAACCTATTATACCAATGAATTCTCCATTAAATATGACTTCATTAGAGATTTTATATTTATTTTATCATAAAAATCATCAAGTTTTATCGCAATTTCATTTAAATCAAAATCATTTCCATAAATTTTTATATTTCTAAATTTATATCTATTTTTAAAATAAATAGTATTAGATGATTTTTGCCCTGCGATGAACGATACTAATCTGCTGTTTAACTCCAATATCAGTTCCTTGTTTTTTGTTTCTATATCATTAATAGATAAATAAAAATCGATTATTATCTTATAAATATTGCTTTCAACAAGCTGTCTGAAAGCAGGGTGAAATGGGCCTGCTACTACATCCTTTCCCATTTGGATGTTTTCGGTAGGTTGTAATCCCACCCTTATTACATTGATATCATTTATATAAAATAACATCAACAATATACTGGATTCTTCCACAGCTTCTTCTATGCTTAAAGGCCTATATTTGCCATGTAAGCATTGTTCTTCAAGGAAAGTACCTTTGATTACCAATGTAGGGTAAATCCTCACATTGAATGGATCAAGTTTAATAAATTCTCTGCAGGTATACAAGGACTTTTCAAAGTTATCCTCCGGGAGTCCTAACATCATTTGAAGTCCCAGATTGAATCCGTATTTCTTAATAAGCTCTGAAGCCTTATATACATCTTTGGCTGTATGTCCTCTTTCACTTGCATTAAGTACTTCTTCATCTAATGATTGCACACCTAATTCTATGGTATCCACACTATATTTTTTGAGATTATCCAAGATTTTATTGTCTATAGCATCAGGTCTTGTGGATAATCTTATAGCATCTATCATCCCTTGTGTCTTATATTTGAAGGGAATTTCCAGAAGTTCACTTTGAATATCTATATCAATAGCTGTAAAGCTTCCACCATAAAAAGCAACTTCAATATATGAGTCTTTTCTAAAAAGCCTAAGATAATCTTCTATAATATTTTCTACTTCTTCAGGTTTAACATTTGTATTGAGTCCTGTAATCTTTTTTTGATTGCAGAATATGCAATCATGCGGACAACCAAAATGGGGGACAAAAATAGGAATAATATAGTGTTTAGTCATAATCTTCACCCATCAATATCAATGCTTCCTTAGCTGCCATCTGTTCAGCTTCCTTTTTATTTCTGCCAATGCCTGAGCCAATAGCGTTCTTATTGATACAAACATCCATATAAAATAATTTATTGTGATCAGGACCTTCTTCCTTTGTTACTATATATTCAATTTTCCCTTTAGTAACCTTTTGAAGCTTTTCTTGTAACTGGGTTTTGTAGTCTGTAAACAAATCTCCCTTTGCAACAGCAGCAACAATATCGGTTTCAAACTTATCCAGAAGAAGCCTTGTAACAGTTTCAAAGTCACTATCCATATAAATAGCACCCGTTATAGATTCACTGGCATCAGCTAAAATTGACTCTCTTTCTCTGCCGCCGGTAACTTCTTCGCCTTTTCCAAGATAAAGAAAATTGCCTAAATCTATCTTTCTGGCAGCAATTGCCAAAGAAGACTCGCATACTACCTTAGCCCTAATCTTTGTCAATTCCCCCTCCGGATAGAATGGGTACTTCTTATATAGATATTGACTTACAAGCAAATTGAGTACAGCATCACCTAAAAACTCCAATCTTTCATTACATTGACTTTCGTGCATCTTATTCTCGTTTGCATAGGAACTATGAGTAAGAGCTGTTTTAAGTAGATCAATATCTTTAAATCTATAATTCAAATTCTTTTCTAAAAGCTCTAAATGCATATCAATTCCTCCAATGGTTCGCGGTGATGATGTTATGACGGTATAAAATACCGTCTAAAATAATTATTCATCACCTATTGCCTTTTTTATATAATCAATGGCATCTCCGACTGTTTTTATTAAATCAACATCTTCATCTTCTACTTCTAAGTTAAATTCATCTTCTAATGCCATAATCAATTCAACTAAATCAAGTGAATCTGCATTTAAATCATCCTTAAATGAAGTGCTTAAATCAATATCACTTTCATCTAAATTAAATTGTGTTGAAATTAGTTCAAAAACTTTGTCCTTTATCATAAAAACATCCTCCTAATTAATTTAATTCTTTAAACTCATATTCTCTTCAATAATTTTAATTATATCTTTTTCAGCAAAATCCATGAGTTGTTTTATTCCATTTCTAATGGCAAGTGCATCAGAACTTCCATGAGCCTTTACAATCGGCATCTTTGTTCCCAATAGTGGTGCTCCGCCATATTCTCTATAATCCATCATTTTATTTATATTTTTAAGCTGAGGTTTTAATAATAATGCTCCGATTTTGGATTTAGTATTTTCATAAAATGCAGATTTTAATAAATCAAATATAGAAATAGCCATTCCTTCAGTAAGCTTTAAAACTATATTGCCAACAAATCCATCTGCCACAATAACATCGGCATTACCTGATGGTATTTCCCTTCCTTCGATATTCCCAATAAAATTGATGTCGGATTTTTTTAATAGATTAAATGTTTCCTTTGTTAGCTGATTGCCTTTTGATTCCTCTGCACCAATATTGACTAGTCCTACTTTTGGATTGTTCCTGTCCATAACATTTTCCATATATATTGATCCCATAACTGCAAACTGTTTTAAATACTCGGGTTTGCAGTCTACATTGGCACCTGCATCTACCAAAAGTGAAACTCCTTTTCCTGTTGGATAAATAGTGGTCAAAGCGGCCCTTTCTATACCTTCAATGCGTTTAACGATAAATAATCCTCCGGCTAATAGCGCTCCTGTACTTCCGGCAGATATAAAACCGTCTCCTAAACCCTCATTCAATGCTTTAAGCCCGACAACCATAGAACTGTCCCTTTTCCTTCGTATAGCCAATGACGGATCATCTTCATTTGTAATAACATCAGTTGCATTTAGTATCTCAATTTTGTCTTCAGGATATTTGCACTTAGTTAATTCTTTCTCTATAATATCTTCCTTTCCTACAAGAATTACCTCTATGTTAAAATCATTAACAGCATCTACTACACCCTTGACAATTTCACTTGGAGCATTATCTCCGCCCATACCATCAACAATTATCTTCAATTTTATCCCCCCTGTTCATGTATAAGCCACTGATATTTAATATATATGACAATGCCACAAAAATCAATAACTTATACAAAATTTACTAAAACAAAAAAGATAGTGAATTTGTATCACTATCCCTTTTTATTAATCAACTGAAATAACTTCTCTGTTTTTATAATAGCCACAGTTTCTACAAATTCTATGAGGTTCTTTTGGCTCATGACATTGTGGACATTCTACAACAGTAGCCTTATTTAATCTGTATGAAGAGGCACGTCTTTTGTCTCTTCTAGCCTTAGAAGTTTTACGCTTTGGTACTGCCATCAAAAACACCTCCTTAATTCTTAAAAAAATCTTTTAACTTTTCCAATCTTGGATCTATCTCTTCCTGTATACAATCGCAAGATTCTGTGTTTAAATTTGCCCCGCACTTAGGGCACAAACCCTTACAATCTTTATGACAAAGGGTTTTCATAGGGAGGGAACTTATAACCTCATTATAAATATAATCCTCTAGATCTAAAAGATCATCATCATAATAGACTGTCTCTTCTAATTCTTCATAATCATCATTATATTTCCCATTATAATCTTCAAGTTTTGCATCTAATGCAGTTTCAATTTCTTTAATCGTGGGTTGAAGACACCTTGCACATTTAGTTTCATATTTATAAAAAATATTTAAATGAATAAGACGCTCAACATCAGCCTTGAAAATTTTTCCTTTAAATTTAATCGGTCCAATAATTCTGAACTCGTCATCTAAATTTTTACCTATGTCTTTATTTTCAAGCTCTCCTTCAACATTAAAAACTATCTCTTCACCACTCAGAAAACTTGATATGTCTAAAATCATTTATTTCACCTCATAAACTAACAAACATTATTATATAAAGGCGGTATAAATTTGTCAAGAATTATCTATTATTAACAATATCCAAAGTATCTCTTGCTATCATTAATTCTTCATTTGTAGGTATAACCATTATAGTCGGCCCCACAATATTTTTTGAAAGAATTGCTTCTTTTCCCCTTACATCATTTAATTCATGGTCTATTATTAAACCTAAACACTCCAACCCTTTACATGACCTTTCACGTACATAAGATGAATTTTCACCGATACCTGCAGTGAATACCAATACATCTATGGAGCCCATCTGAGCTGCATATGCTGCTACATATTTTCTTACCCCGTTGCAGAATATATTAAGTGCCAATTTTGCTCTTTCATTTCCTGCTTCAGCAGCATCTTCCAAGTCTCTAAAATCACTGCTGATACCTGATATGCCTAAAACACCTGATTTTTTATTTAAAAAATCATTTATTTCTGCAGAAGTAGTTATACCTTCTTTATCCATAATAAACGGAATTATTGCAGGATCAATATCTCCTGACCTTGTTCCCATTGGCAATCCTTCCAGTGGAGTCAATCCCATAGATGTATCTATACATTTTCCTCCTTTTACAGCTGCAATACTAGATCCATTTCCTAAATGACATGTTACGATATTTAAATTCTTAATATCTTTATTAAGTATTTCAGCAGCTCTTAGAGATACATATTTATGTGATGTTCCATGAAATCCATATCTTCTTATTTTGTATTTCTCATAGTATTCGTATGGAATCGGATAGATATAGTTTTCTGCCGGCATTGTTTGATGGAAAGCAGTATCAAAAACTACAACCATTGGTGTATCAGGCATCAAGTCTCTACACGCTTCGATTCCCATAAGTCCTGCAGGATTGTGAAGCGGAGCCAATACTATATTTTTTCTTATAGCTTCAATAACTTCATTAGTAATTAAAGCTGGTTGAACAAAATCTTCTCCTCCATGTAAGATCCTATGTCCAATTGCTGCTATTTCATCCAAAGATGAGATTGCACCATAGTTTTTATCTAATATTGCGTTTAAAACCAATTCTAAAGCTCTTTTATGATCTTTCATGGGCTCTTCAATTGTAACTCTTTCCTTCCCTGTAGTATCATGTTTAATCCTTGAGCCTTCGATCCCGATCCTTTCAACCAAACCTTTTGCAAGAACCGTTTCTTCCTTCATATCAATCAATTGATATTTTAAAGAAGAACTGCCGCAGTTTATTACTAATATGTTCATTATCATTCCTCCTGTATCTTTATCATTAACTATAACATATAGTATTATATTTGTGTTAAAAAATCAACAGGTTATCGAATAGTATTTGCTATAGTTTCTGCAATTATTAATAAAATATATGTTATAATATAAAAGGTTTCCATTAAAAAGATATTAAATAAAATTAAGATTTTGGAGGAAATTATGAAAGTTGTAGGTTTCATTACTGAATATAATCCTTTTCATTTCGGTCATAAGTTTCACTTAGAGGAAGCAAAAAAATTAACTAATTCAACTCACAGTATTGCTGCAATGAGCAGCTCATTTGTACAAAGAGGTGAACCTTCACTAGTTGATAAATGGACAAAGGCAAAAATAGCAATTGAAAATGGAGTTGATTTGGTCATTGAGCTGCCATTTATTTATTCAGTGCAAAGTGCGGAATTATTTGCCTATGGTGGAGTGAATATACTTAATTCTTTAGGCATTGTTGATTACTTGGCATTTGGAAGTGAAACAGGGCAAATCGAGCCATTGAAAAAAATAGTAACAGTTTTAAACAAAGAGCCAATTATTTATAAAGAAATTTTTAAAAAATATTTAAACTTAGGCTTATCCTTTTCAGAAGCTCGGAGTTTGTCCTTGAGCTCATATTTTACTGATAATCAATATAACTATAGTGAGTTACTAAAGCAATCCAACAATATTTTAGCTATAGAATATATGAAGGCATTGGAAAGGCTGAATTCTTCTATACAACCTATTGCAATAAAAAGACAAGGTAATGACTATAAGGATGAAAATATCACCACTACAATAGCTTCTGCTACAGCTATCAGAAAAAGAATACAGGAAGATGGATTAGAATCAATTAAAGATTATGTCCCAAATGAAACATTTCTTGAATTAGAAGGATTCTACAACAGATATAATCACTTCAATTATTTAGAAAATTACAATGAAATATTCCAATATATACTAAGAACTTCCACCAAAGAAAATATGTTGGAAATTATGGATATGGAAAACGGACTGGAAAATAGAGTCTTGGATAAGGGCAGTCTTTCAAGCGATATAAATATTATAATAGATAGCATACAGACAAGAAGGTACCCTAAGACCAGAATCCAAAGGATATTTATACATCTTTTAAACGATCTATATGGATATACTATCAAAGAAATTTACAAAAAATCTCCTTCATATGTTAGAATTTTGGGAAGTAATGAAAAGGGGCTGGAACTGATAAACAGAATTAAAGAATCATCCAATGTACCAATTATTACAAAATTTGCAGATTCCAAATATATAGAAGATATTTATGTTAAAAAAATGTTAAAAGCAGAAGAAAAAGCAACTAATTTATTTTTCTTAGGTTTAAGCCCTAAAAAACCTTTGGTTAATATGGATTTTTTAATTTCCCCTTATATCAAAACAAAATAATATCATCTCCCCTATCATATATATAGATTATATGAGCAAATTCTAATAATAAGGGGAGGAATTGTTTTATGAAAGAGAAAAAGTCGTTTAAGTTGAAATATATATTTATAATCCTACTCATATTAATAATGATTCAAATATTTAGAAATCCCGGTTTAAGTATAAAAAGTGCAAAGGAAGGATTGGACATATGGGCAAATCTTCTTTTGCCATCTCTTTTTCCTTTTCTCATAATATCCAATTTACTTATATCACTTGGATTTATGGACTTATTCGGAAGATTCTTAGAACCATTGATGAAGCCACTTTTTAATGTTTCGGGTATTGGTATTTTCCCATTTTCAATAAGTATGATATCCGGATATCCCGTAGGTGCCAAACTTACCTCAAACTTAAGAGAAAACAACCTTATAACAAAAATTGAAGGGGACAGACTCATAAGTTTTTCCTCTACATCAGGACCGTTATTCTTGCTTGGTACTGTATTAACGGGAATGTTAAACGCACCTGAACTAAGCCCTTTAATTCTAATCCCCCATTATTTAGGAGCAATTACAATTGGTTTAATATTTAGATTTTATAAAAAAAATGATAAATCCTCTATAGAACATGATGTTTATAATCTCAAAACCACAAATAATTCAATTGGAGCCTTAATATCCGGATGTATAAAGGATGGTATTGATTCTATGCTTATGATCGGTGGGTTTGTAATCATTTACAGTGTGATAATAAATATTATGTTTAAATCCAATTTATTTAATTCAATTCTTAATATAGTATCCAAGGTTACGTTCGTGGATATAGAAATATTGAAAGGTATAGTTGCAGGTATTATTGAACTTACCAATGGGTGTAAAATGATATCCAGTTTAAATATCAAATTAATCAATAAAATATTGATATTAAATTTTCTCATAGGATGGGGTGGATTCTCTATTCACAGTCAAGCATTAAGCTTTATAAGCAACACGGATATAAATTCAAAGATATATCTTGTATCCAAGTTTTTTCATGGAGCATTAGCTTCTTTTTATACATATTTACTGTATATATTCAAATATAAAGGAATGTTATCGACAACCTTCAATACATCTAACTTTACCATCCCTACTGATTTTGAACATTGGTTATCAGTACTTGTAAATTCAGCAAAAATTACAGTGACTTCATTTATATTTATTTCCATTTTATCTATCTTAATTAAACAATTGAAGGTAAAAAATTGAAGGCAATTTTATATTAAAATAAATATGCAAATATAGGCCATGGCGAGTTATAGCTCGCCATGGCATCCAATTTTTATTGTTATTACTGAATATCAGGTTGCCCAAGAGCCTTGTTTACAGCAACGCTTAGCCTTCCTTCACTTTCAATCTTTCCTTTTATTATATCTTCCTCGGTAAATCTAGCCATCAATATCTCCCGTTCTTTAACTCTCTCCCAATCATATGTTACATAAATATAACCGTCATCAGCTTCTTTAGCATCGGGGTATGAAGCCTCATTTCGTTCATCCAGCAATAATTTATAAGGCCAAGTTTCGCCATCATCTTCACTAAGCATCGCTGTTAAATGACTGCGTCCCTTCCATTTTTTTACGTTGCCTTGATTCATAATATCATCTAAATCAATACGCTCATTAAAATTATTGTGATTGATCATTAAAAGGCGACCAGATTTTAATCTGCGAATATGAAATCTTGAACAAGGTCCGTCAATATGGCTTTTACGTCCTAATGTCCATGTATACCCACCATCTGTTGAAAAACTTTCTCCAATTCCATCAAAAGTACGTACTAACATCCACAATGTACCATCTTTCTTTTCCACAATCATATGTTCATCAAAACTACGATTAGGAACATCCGCGCTGCCTCGCAATAAAATAGTTTTTCCTTCATCTTCGGAAGCATATACATTAGAAAATTGTTCATTTTCCAAGCCATGATCCTCACTTGGCACACTACCGCTTGTATTGCACCAAATAGCACAAGGGAAAAGCCATTCTCCTCTACTTGTAGCTATAGGTTTATTCATCATAATTCCATTAGCAATCCTTCTGGGAGCAGACCATTGGAGATTTTCTTCATCCGGATTATCACAAATCGAAACCCATACGCCGCTACGGCCGTCATTAAATCCTCTTGCCTGTGTCCAGGTCATCCAAAGACGACCAAAAGGATCAATCCATAAGCAAGGGTCGTAAATACGACATTCAGGATCCGGATGCTCAACTACAGCCTCACAGGACCTAAAAGTCTTCCCTTGATCATCACTAACACATAAAACCATTATATTTCCGCCAACTTCAGCATCTTGCCCAGAATAAAAGTTTATAAAAATACGGCCTTTTTTTGTTACCTCAATAGAAGGTATCCCTTGCCATCTACGATATGAATCTTGAAATCTTTCTTCTTTAGGTCGCACAAATAATTTTGCAGGATTTAGTGCGGAATTATTCATAAACAACCCCTCCAAAAATATTAATCTATTAATTTTAAAAATATATTAAAACCATCTTACATATATAAACATAAATTATTTTTAATCTTCATATGCCTGTTCCTTAATAGTATCGATTAACTCTTGAATATGATTTTGCATCAAATAGGCAGCCTGTCTGGATTCTCTTGTCTCAATTTTTTCAGTGATCTTTTCATGCTCTTTCACATAAATTCCGCCTCGTTCACGAGTAGTGAGGGTTTCAAAATCAGACTCTATTCTTTTTTCTTCAAAAATTAATACATTTAACAATGCATAAATGAATTTGTTATGACAAACTTCTGCTATCATAGCATGAAAATCCAATGCAGGCTCTGTCGGATCCTGATTGTCTTCTACACATGTCCTATGAATTTCTAAGGATTCACGAAGCAGCTCTATTTCACTATCTGTTGCATTTATCGCAGCTAAGCGTGCTGCTTCTGTCTCCAGAATCTGCCTCACGTTCAATAGATCAATAAGTTCATCATATTTTGTTATCTTAATATCTAACGTTAATTTATCACGCATTAAAACATTCGCAATATTATCTTCAATTTCATCTAACAATAATTTTCCATCTTGAGTCAATATCCGCCCTTGATTTCCTTCTAAGAGAGTAAATCCCTTGTAATCCAACTCCTTTAAGTAGCGTCCTATCGTAGCTGTACTTAAATCAATTCCATAATTACTTATCTCTTCCCTTAAAATCCAAGAACCCACCGGGGTATTTTTTTCATAAACAGCCTTCAATAAAAGATAATTTAGCATCTCCATTCTGTTTGAAAATACTCCTGTTTGCATTAAAACTTTTTCATCTAATAACAGATCGCTCATATTCCCTCACCAACTTCTAATTTTATTTCATAAGAATTAATCTTTATGCATAGAGCATATGTTATAAAAAATTATATTAACAATATTAATACAAATTATCCTTTGGCAATTTGTTGCTTTCCTTACTGCCTAAAGCACACCATAATATTACATCAAGAATTACAATAATACTACCAATCATAGCCCAAAAACTTGGTCATTCTCCTATAAATATGATCACTGACAAAGTATTTAAAATTGGATCCAACATCAGCAATACTGAAGCCTCAATAGGGGTTGTATGCTTAATTGCTCTTGCAAATAAGATTTGTGGAATTCCAAATGAAAAAATTCCCAATATTAATATACCAATAATAGAGTGAAATGTAAAGGTAGGTGGATTTAGAGCCATAAAAAGCATTCCAATAATTATCTCAATAATATTAGAAATTATATAATAATGTTGTATATTTGTTTTAGAGTATTTTGCATAAACAGTCATCATTGCCATAAGTACTCCACTCAGTAATGCAAACATATTACCAATTAAATGCCCTGGAGCTAAATTGCTCCAAAAGTAAGTACAATTATCCCCCTAAGCCCACTTATCACCATAGGACAATCTACCAACTTAAATGCCACACCTGCTGTACTATAGCCTATTGCAGTTAATGTTAGATAAATCCCAGCTTGGTTTAAACTTAATTTCTTGCTATTTCTATTCATATAAATCTACCTCTTAATTATCTTGATTAGACTATTAATATTTATCTTCACTTGTCCACTTGGCTAAAGGTAAATCTGCAGACCATTTTGATCTTTTCAAGTCTCTGCTAATTCTTTTGGCAGCATCATTAGCTTGCATAATAATTTTCGTTTCATCTACTCCTTCCATAGTAATAATATACCCACCAAGAATAATCATATCAACATTCATAAGCTTTCCTACTTTGCTATTGATATCCTTCTCTTGTCCATTTAGCCAGCGGTAAATCATAATTTTTTTTGTCCTTTTCAAGTTCAATGCATATCTTCTTAGCACATTGGTTTATATGTTCAACTGCCTTTTTTTCATCTACAGTTAATATCTTGTGATCTTCAACAATTACTTTTC
>ENA-UOOE01002155-UOOE01002155.1-fermentation-metagenome-genome-assembly--contig:-NODE-2155-length-14729-cov-5.836582_pt1 | contig 14729 bp, 10 predicted proteins | sample MGYA00245776_ERZ724021 | MGnify/ENA primary metagenome ERZ724021 (study PRJEB28704, sample SAMN03018321) | fermentation metagenome | biome: anthropogenic terrestrial biome; feature: soil; material...
GCTGCGGTTGGCCGTCACCCTGTCGTAGAACTCGGCCGAAACCTCGTTCCAGCCGACCAGCAGAAGGTGCTTCAGGTTGTAGCCCTTGGCCCGCATCCGGCGGAGCAGCTTCCTCAGCGCCAGCCGGCTGCAGGAGGAAAGGATGGTATTGATCAGCCCGAATATCAGGATGACCATCCGGGAAACGTGGACTTCTTTCAGAAAGAAAACGAGCGTGAAGATAAAGACGACGCCGATAAAGTTCGACTGGATGATTTTCCCGATCTCGGAAATCAGGGATTTATGCCGGAACGAATCGTGAAGGTTAAAATAATGGTACAGGAGAAAATAAGCCGGAATGATGTATTTCTGCAGCTCTATGTAGTAATTGATCCCGAGGTACACACCCTGATAGTTGGCAAAATGCAGAAAGAAAGCCAGCATCATCGCCCCAAAGCAGATTGCCGCGTCGGCAATCGCAAGGATCGCGTTCAGAATCCTTTGATTTTCCTTAATCATATCGATTCCCCAATAAAAATAATCTGATTAGCAGTTCCAGCTGAGAGAATTTATTCCTGTTTCTCCCCCGCTTTCGGCGGGGGGAGAAACAAGGCCAGGCATAAGCGGAATGGTTATGGGCATTCCCGGATGGAATGGCAGAACACTTTCCATGATCCATCCAATTTTAAATGGAATTGCCTTCATCCGTCATACTGATTATTGTATCGGATTCGGCGGAATATTACAAGCCCGTTCCGCCGTTCGGTCAAGTATTGTATGTTCTCTTTTCGGATGATATAATTGTATCGTTGTCCGGGCCTGAACTTCATCCTTCTTCCGTGGAGGCTCCACGGCCCGGGCCGTTACGCCCCCTCATGGAAACGGGGGATGAAGCCCTTATGTTTTTTGAATCCGATCAAAAATGAAAGGTGCAGTGCAAATGTCGCAGAAAAGAAAGCAGGCCTCCGCAAAACGGGCCGAGCCTGCAAAAAATACCGCTTCCGCCGCCGGAAAAGCCCCGGGCGCGGAAAAGAACCGGCTGTTCTTTCCCGTCCTGCTGGCGCTGACCCTGGTTCCGCTTCTCGTTCATCTGGTGATCGTTTCCGTCGACCCCAACGAGGCCGCGCAGGTCGGCACCGCGGCTTACGGCGATTTCTTTTCCCGGGCGAAGGCGTTCGTCCTTCTGCTGATCGGGATTGCGATGCTCGTCCTGGGGATCGTGTTCCGCAGGAAATTTCCGGAAAAGCGCGGCCGCGTGCTGAATACATACCTGATCGCGGGCGGGGCCTTCGCGCTGTTCACCCTGCTTTCCGCCGCGTTTTCCGGGTACGCCTCCATCGCCTTCTGGGGCGCCCACGACCGCGCGGAGGGCGCGGTCACGATCCTGTGCTACCTCGTTCTGCTGTTCTACTCCATCTATGCGTACCGCACGGAACGGGATTCCAGAAATATCGTGATCGCCCTGGGGATCGTCGTTTCCGTCTGCGCATTCCTCGGCGTTTTCCAGTTTTTCGGCCATGACCTGCTCTTTACCGATTTCGGCAAGTCGCTGACGACCGCCCCCTGGGACCGCGACAAGGTCACAGACATGTATTCCCTCTCCCAGTCCGGCAGGCTTTACGGCACCTTCTTCCACCGGGATTATATGGGCAGCTTTGCGGGGATCGTCTTCCCGATGTTCCTGGCGCTTGCCTGCTTCGCGAAATCCCTGCGCTCCAGAATCGCGCTGTGGGGCATGGCGCTGCTCTCCCTCTGGCTTCTTCTGGGCAGCACCTCCCGCGCGGGGCTCGTCGGCGTATTCGCCGCGCTTGTTTTCTGCGCCGTCTTCTTCGGGAAAAAGATCGTGCGCCACTGGAAAATCTCCGCCGGCTGCGCCGCCGCCGTTCTGGTGGCCTTCATCGGCCTGAACGCCGCGAGCGGGGACGTCTATACCCGCTCGCGGATCCCCAGCCTGTTTTCGGATATCGCCGGCATTTTCCAAAGCGGCGGCGCCGACTACCTTCCCCAGCTCCCTGTGAAGGACGTTTCCGCACAGGGCAATACCGCCGTGGTCGTCACGCAGAAAAACGACGTGCTGAAGGCCACGCTCAACGACCACTCCATGTCACTGAAGGATCAGAACGGGCAGAAAATATCCGTCGAGACAAAGGACGGGAACAGCGCCATCGCGGACGAGCGTTTCAAGCAGTTCAACTTCAAGCTCGTGAAGATGGGGCTGAACAAGGATTCCAGGGGGATCGCCCTCTTTATCGACGGGCAGCCCCAGTTTTTCTTCCGCATCGGGTCGGACCAGACCCTCCATCTCACGAACGCCGCCGGGACAAAGGACATCGATTCGCTGAAAACGCCGCCGAGCTTCGGCTTTCAAGGCAAGGAACGCCTCGGCTCCGCGCGCGGCTATATCTGGTCGCGGACCCTCCCGATGCTCCCCGGGCACCTGCTGCTCGGCGCCGGGCCGGACACCTTCGTCCTGAACTTTCCCCAGGATGACCTCCTCGGAAAATACTGGGCGTACGGCACCACGAACATGATCGTGGACAAGCCGCACAACCTCTATCTCCAGATCATGACGGGCGAGGGCGGCGTCGCGCTGCTCGCGTTCCTGCTGATCGTCCTGCTGTATGTGATCGACAGCATCCGGCTTTACGCGCTGAAAAAAGAGTACCGGCAAAGCCAGGTGTTCGGCGCGGCGGCCTGCTTCGGCGTGGTGGGCTACCTGTTCGCGGGGCTGTTCAACGACTCTGTCGTCAGCGTCGCGCCCGTCTTCTGGATCGTCCTCGGCGTCGGCATCGCGGTGAATTTCCAGAACCGCAAAGAGCTTCACGATGCCCCCTGATCTTTTTAAAGACCCATACGGCGGGCGCCGGAATGAATTCCAATGAAATAAAATACAAAGCCGAGGGACGGCGCGGAGCGAAACAGGCTCCGCGCCGTCTTTGTCTTTTCCGGGAGGAAGAGATTTCCCCTTTTCTTTTTTCGCGGAGAGACGCCGGCTTCGGTTTCCATAACATCCCTTTCAAAAGAAGAAATCCGGTTTTGAATAGTTGACATAAAAGCAGATGATTCGACCTTGTTTTTACCGGGAAACACACGGGGAAAAGGCGGTCAGCTTCGGACAAATCTTTAACAAGCCGGAGAAATCGTGAGATTTTGACCGATCCGCGGATATATTTTGCCATAATTTTACTTTATCAGAATTTACGCCCGAATATCGGTATTGCCAATATCCGGGAAAGAGGTTAACATAATATATGTTAGCACTCGATACAACAGAGTGCTAAAAAATTAAGAGCCTTGCCCGGCAGGGGAACCGGAAACGCAAATGACCTGTTGATCCGAAAGGAAAGCAGAAATACGCGGGAGGCGGTTTTTTTATACCTTTTTGAATTTTTGATTTGGAGGTGCTCGAATGCTGTATCCGCTGAAACTGAAACCGGTTTATAAACCGAAGCCATGGGGCGGAAGAACCCTGAAAACCCGTTTCCACAAAAAAATTCCGGACGGGAAGATCGGCGAGAGCTGGGAGCTCTGCTGCCGAAACGACGGAATGAGCGTGGTTGCGGCGGGAAAGCTTCAGGGGAAAACCCTGAAAGAGCTGATCGGGGCGTACCGGGAAAAGCTCGTCGGAACCAGGGTTTATGAAAAGTACGGCAGCGACTTCCCGTTGTTCTTCAAGATCCTCGACGCGGCCGGCCGGCTTTCGGTCCAGGTCCACCCGGACGACGCCTGCGCCCGCCGGAGCGGCCTGCCCCACGGCAAGGACGAAATGTGGTACGTGATCGGCACAAAGGGAAACGCGAGCCTGATTTACGGATTGAAAGGCGGCACTTCGAAAGAGCAGCTGAACAGAGCAATCGATCATCACCGGATTTTACCGCTGCTGAATGAAGTGGCCGTAAAGCCCGGTGATTTTTTTTCCATCCCGGCGGGCACCGTCCACGCCATTCTGGGCGGCATCCTGATCGCGGAGATCCAGCAGAACTGCAACACGACCTACCGGCTTTATGATTGGGACCGGACGGACCAAAACGGGAAAAAGCGCGAGCTGCACATCCCGCAGGCGCTGGAAGCGATCCGCTTCGGCGGGGAGACCCCGCAGGCGCCGTTCCCGGCCGCCGCAAAAACGAAGGGCGGGGCCGTCGTCAGGCCTGGCCCGAAGGTCAAAGAGTTCCGCGTGGATGAAGTCCGGCTGGACGGCTCCATCGAAAACCGGTCCGACCCGGAAAGCTTTCAGGTGGTGATGGATCTTGACGGGGGCGGAAAAATCCAGTACGGCCCCGCGTGCGACGGCCTGGACCCGGGCGACACCGTCCTGATCCCGTCATGCCTTGGAAAATACTCCGTCAGCGGCGGCGCGAAGCTGCTTTACACCCATATCGAACAATAACTGCAAGCGAAAGGAACGTGCATGAAATGAATCACTTTGAGACGCGGCTGAAGGCCGGCGACAACACCTTCAAGGAGCTTTTCAGGCGCTACCCTTACAACCCGATCCTGATGGCAAAAGACTGGCCCTACCCGGTGAACGTGGTGCTCAACCCCGCCGCCACGATGTTCCGGGGGAAGGTGCTGCTGCTCGCCCGCGTGGAGGACCGGCGCGGCTTCTCGCACCTGACAAAAGCGGTGAGCGACGACGGCATCAGCAACTGGACGATCGACCGGTCCCCGACGCTGGAATCCGACCCCGATCATCCGGAGGAGGCCTGGGGAATCGAAGACCCGCGCATCACCTATATGGAAGAGCTGGGAAAATACGCGGTGACCTATACGGCCTACTCGCAGTCCGGCGCGGTGGTCAGCCTGGCGCTGACCGAAGATTTCGAAAACTTCGACCGGGTCGGCCCGATCATGCCGCCCGAGGATAAGGACGCGACGATCTTCCCCTGCAGGTTCGGCGACAGATGGATGCTGATCCACCGGCCGATCTCGCACGGGGCGGACATCTGGATCTCCAGCTCAAACAACCTGCGGTACTGGGGCGAGCACCAGATCCTGATCAATTCGCGCGGCGGAAGCTGGTGGGACGGCAGCAAGGTGGGCGTCTGCGCCCAGCCCTTGGAAACGCCGGAAGGCTGGCTGATCCTGTATCACGGCGTCCGTCAGACCGCATCCGGGGCGACTTATCGGCTCGGCCTTGCGCTGCTGGACCATGACAACCCCCTGAAAGTCCTCCACCGCAGCGACGAATGGGTGTTCGGCCCGCAGGAAGTCTATGAAAAGGAGGGGGACGTTCAGGATGTCGTGTTCCCCTGCGGCTGGGTGCTGGACAAGGAAACCGGCCGCATCAAGATGTACTACGGCGCCGCGGACACCTGCATCGCCCTTGCCACCGCCTCTTTGGACGAAATTCTGGATTACATACGCAATTGCCCCCAGCCCTAGGCTTTGTTTGACCCTATCGCATTTCCGGCTAAGATGCGGAACTCGTTTTTGTTTCTTCCCTGCCTCCGGCTGGGGAGGAGCAAATCCGGGTTTGCAATCGGAAGCGGAATTGCTGCAGCCAAAAACGGTACGGAAAATCGAAGCACAAGGAGGAATGTAAAGTGAAGGCTCTGTTTTTGGTGGGCGGGCAGGGAACGCGGCTTCGTCCGCTGACAGACCGGCTTCCGAAGCCGATGGTTCCGGTGATGGGCAAGCCCCTGCTGGAACGGAATCTGGAGATTCTGAAGCTGCACGGCGTAAATGAAATCGTGCTGAGCACCTGTTACCAGCCGGAAGCCATCGAGCGGTATTTCGGAAACGGGTCGCAGTTCGGCCTGACCATCCGTTACATCTGCGAGGAGACCCCGCTCGGGACGGGCGGCGCAATCAGAAACTGCGCCGATTGCTTCGACGGTACGTTCTTTGTTTTCAACGCCGACATCCTGAGCAACATCAATTTCAGCGAAATGCTCCGCTACCACAGGCGCAAAAAAGCGGATGTCACCATTGCCGTGACGCGGGTCGAAAACCCCTCCGCCTACGGCGTGATCGAATTCGACGAAGACGGATACGCCGTGTCGTTCCGTGAAAAGCCGGCCCCGCATGAGATCGTCTCGCATTTCATCAACGCCGGCGTATATATTTTTGAACCGGACGTCCTGAAACGGATCCCGTCCGGCCGGGCGGTCTCGGTGGAACGGGAGGTTTTCCCGAAGCTGCTGGAAAAGGGCCGTAAGATCGCCGTCTATAAGGGCTGCAACTACTGGCTGGACATCGGAACGCCTGAAAAATACATTCAGGCCCACCGCGACGGATTTTCCGGAAAGCTGTGGCTGCCCGAAACGAATTTCCGCGAGCGCGCGGTGTACAGCCGGCTGAACGCCGGAATCAGCGGCACGGCCGTGCTGCGCGGCCCGATCTACCTCGGCAGCAACGTGCGGATCGGGCCGGAGGCCGTCGTCGGCCCCCGCGTGGTGATCGGCGACGGCAGCGTGATCGGGAAAAAATGCGAGATCAGCAACAGCATCCTCTGGAACGATGTCTCCGTCGGGGAGGAATCGAAGCTGTCGGAGTGCATCGCGACCGACGGCGTTTCCGTAAAAGCCGCGTCGCAGCGGAGGCATCTGATCCTCACGCCGGAGGCGTCGAAAGCGGTCAGGAATTTCCCCATCGCGTAAGATCCGGAAAAAGAAAGGAAGGAAACCGGTTTGAAATCATCCATCGTACCATTTTTGAAGCTCGCCTTTTTGAGCACTTATCCCCCGCGCGAATGCGGGATCGCCACCTTTACGCAGGACCTTGTCCGGGAGCTGAAAAAGAAAAAGCACCTGAAAGCCGGGGTCGTCGCAGTCAGCGACGGGAAACGCGACTACGGAAGCGACGTGCTGTTCGACTTCCCGCAGCAGGACCGGGCACGCTACGGCGACACGGCGCAGCGGATCAACTCCTCGGACATCCAGCTCCTCGTCGTGGAGCACGAATACGGGATTTTCGGCGGCGACAGCGGGGAGTATCTTCTCGACCTGATCGGAAAGGTCAGAAAGCCGATCGTCACGACGCTGCACACCGTGCTGCCAAACCCGTGTGAAAAGCAGCGGGAGATCTTAAAGGAGCTGTGCCGCAGAAGCGAACGGGTCGTGACGATGGCGCCGAACTCCCGCGGAATCCTCGCGGATGTCTATGGGGCCGACCCGGCCAAAATCGAAGTGATCCACCACGGCGTGCCCCTTTTCGAGCTTCCGCCGCGGGAGGCCCTGAAAAAGCAGTTCCATTTGGAAAACAGGACGGTCGTCAGCACCTTCGGGCTGATCAGCCCGGGAAAAGGGCTGGAATACGGCATCGAAGCCGTCGCCCTGGCGGCCAAAAAGCACCCGGAGATCCTGTACCTGATCCTTGGACAGACCCACCCGGTCATCCGGAAAAAGTTCGGGGAAGCCTACCGTACCAGCCTGGAAAAGAAGGTGCGGGAGCTCGGGATCGAAGGCAACGTCCGGTTCGTGAACCGGTATCTGGAAAAAGAGGAAATCGCCCGGTGGTTGAAGCTTTCGGACATCTACATGACGCCCTACCTCGGCAGGGACCAGGCGGTCAGCGGGACCCTCGCCTACGCCGTGGGATATGGCAGGGCGGTCGTCTCCACGCCGTATCTTTACGCGAAGGAGATGCTTTCAAACGGACGCGGCCTTCTCGCCGGTTTCGAGGATGCCGCCTCGCTCGGCAGCTGCATCAATTTTCTGATCGAGCACCCGGAGGAACGCCGGAAAATGGAAGAGAAAGCGCTGCAGCTCGGCAAAACAATGACGTGGGATGCCGTCGCGGACCGCTACATCGAAACCTTTTACCGGGCGCTGCACGATTTTCGTGAGAAAAATGGAGAAGAGCATGAAGATGAAGAATATCAAAGACAAGCTGCCGAATGACGCATACCTGTTCCGCATGACCGACGACACCGGCATGTTCCAGCACGCGAGAAACGCCGTCCCCGACCCGTCGGAAGGGTACACCACCGACGACAACGCAAGGGCGCTCGTCATGGCCGTACTGCTCTATGAAGCGGCCGGGAAGCCCGCCTATCTGGAGCTGGCGGCGCGCTATCTCCGCTTTTTGCTGTATGCCCGAAACGGCGCGTGGTTCCGCAACTTTATGGATTACGACCGCCGGTTCCGCGAGAAAAAAGGCTCGCCGGACTGTTTCGGGCGCTGTATCGGGGCACTCGGGTTCACGGCATCCCGGAAAAGCCTGCCGGCCGGGATCCGCAAAACGGCGGAGGACCTGCTCCTTCAAGTCCTTCCCGGCTGCGATGATCTCGCCTTCGTCCGGTCGAAGGCCTACGCCGTGATCGGGCTTCACTGCTGGAACGGCGGGCCGTCCCGCGAAATCCTCGGAAAGCTCGCATCCGGCCTTCGGGATGCCTACGAGCGCAGCAGCGGGGCAGGCTGGAACTGGTTTGAGGACCAAATCACCTACTGCAACGCCGTGCTGCCCTGGGCGATGCTCGACGCCTACGAGGCGGCGGAGGAAAAACGTTATCTCACGATCGGCCTCGAAAGCCTCGATTTTCTTCTGGACAACACCTTTGCCGACGGGATCTTCCGCCCGGTGGGCTGCCGAGGCTGGCTCCCGAAAGGGAAAGCGCCCGCAGAGTTCGACCAGCAGCCGGTGGAGGCGTGCGGAACGCTCCTCGCCTGCCTGAAAGCTTTTAAACTGACCGGAAAGGATGTTTACCGGGAGCGCGCCGGGCAGTGCCTCGGCTGGTACACCGGGCAAAACGTCCGGAATGTCTCTCTCATCGACCCGGACAGCGGCGGCTGCATGGACGGCATCCTTCCGGAGGGGCTGAACCGGAACGAGGGCGCGGAAAGCCTGGTCTGCTGGATGACCGCGTCGCTCGCCTGGCTCCGGTTTTCCGGAGATGAATAGGCGGGCAGACAGAGAGCGGAGGCGGAAAACTCCCGCGGAGTTCCGGAAGATCGGAATCCGCGGGAGTTTTCCGGATGCAGGGGATTTGACTGCAACGCGCAAACGGGGCTATAATATTGATAACAATTCGTTATGCCTCATTTGAAAATCAAGGACGAGCCTGTCTCGGCTAAAATTGTGCCGCCCGGCGTCAAAAATGCTCGGAATCCGGAAGGGATTCCTGCGTCTTTTCCTTGTCCGGCGCAATTTTAGCTCGAAAATCCGTCTTTTTTATTTTTCAACGAGGTTTAAAAACCGGAAAGAATTGAGGACTTGCTTTGATACTGCTCACCGCTGAAAAGATCAGCAAAAATTACGGAATCCGTCCCCTGATCGACCGCCTTTCCCTCACCGTCAGCGAGGGCGACAAAATCGGGATCATCGGCGTCAACGGCACCGGAAAGACCACCCTGCTGAAAATGCTGGCGGGAATCGAGCCGCCGGACGGCGGGGAGATCAGCCGTTCCTCCGCCCTGCGCGTCGGCTATCTGCCGCAGAATCCCGTCTTTGAGGAAAACGCCCCCGTGCTTCGGCAGGCCGCGAAGAATGCCGTGCCGGGCCAGACGTTTCAGGAATACGAATATAAGTCGCTCCTCACAAAGCTCGGCATCACCGATTTTGAGCAAAGCATCAGCGAGCTTTCGGGCGGGCAGCGCAAGCGCGTGGCTCTGGCCGCGGCGCTCGCGAGCCACGCCGATCTGCTGATTCTGGACGAGCCGACCAACCACATCGACGGCGAAACGGTCGCCCGGCTCGAAGCTTATCTGGGCCGCTACACGGGCGCCCTTCTGATGGTGACGCACGACCGCTATTTTCTCGAGCGCGTCGTCAATCAGATCGCGGAGCTGGAAAACGGCTCTTTGACCTGCTACCCCGCGAACTACTCCAAATATCTGGAATTAAAGGCGGAGCGCGAGGCGATGCAGTCCGCCGCGCGGCGGAAGCAGCAGGTCCTCTACCGGAAAGAGCTGGAATGGATCCGCCGCGGCGCGCGTGCCCGCAGCACCAAGGCGAAATTCCGGGTAGACCGCTTCGCCGGGCTCGACCGGGAACCCGGACCGGAGCAGCGTCAGGAGCTTGACCTGAGCTCGCTGAGCGCCCGGCTGGGGAAAAAGGTGATGGAGATCGACGGCATCTCCAAAAGCTACGGCGGCCGCGTGCTGTTCCGGGATTTCAGCTACAACCTGCTGCGGCGCGACCGGATCGGCATCATCGGCCCGAACGGATGCGGGAAAACCACCCTGTTCAAAATCCTGCGCGGCCTCGTCCCGCCGGACACCGGCCGGGTAGAGATCGGGGAAACCGTGAAAATCGGCTGCTTTTCACAGGAAAACGAGGAAATGGACCTTTCCCTGCGGGTCATCGACTATATCCGGAACATCGCCGAGCAGATCCAAACGCCGGACGGGATGCTTACCGCTTCCCAGATGCTGGAACGCTTTTTGTTCCCGCCGGAAATGCAGTACACCGAAATTGCCCGCCTTTCCGGCGGGGAGCGGCGCCGCCTGTTCCTTCTCGGCGTGCTGGCGTACGCGCCGAACGTCCTGCTTCTGGATGAACCGACAAACGACCTGGACATCGAGACCCTGACGATTCTGGAGGACTACCTGTCGGGCTTCCCCGGCGCGGTTGTCGCCATCTCGCACGACCGCTATTTTATGGATAAAATTGCAGAGCACGTTTTCGCATTTGAAAACGGCGCGCTGAACCCCTATCTCGGCGGGTATTCGGATTACCTTTCCAAGCGCCCGGAACCCGCCGGGCCGGAACGGGCGGAAGAAAAGCCCGAAAAACAAAAAGCCCGCCGCAGCAGCGGCAGACTGAAGTTCACCTATCAGGAACAGCGCGAGTTCGAGCAGATTGACGGGGTCGTTTCCGGGCTGGAGAACAGCCTGAAGGACATCCGGCGACAGATCGAGGACCAATCGAGCAATTACGCCGCGCTGGAGGAGCTTCTGGCGGAAAAGTCGCGCCTGGAGGCGGAGCTTGCGGAAAAGACCGACCGCTGGGTATACCTGAACGAGCTTGCGGAAAAAATAGAGAATCAGAAAAAGGACGGATCAGATTAAAACGTCCTTTAATTTGCGTTTCGGGACGTAATGGACGTCGCTGTTGTCGCGGTAGTATTTGGTCGGCTCCCCTTCGTCGATTTCGCGCAGCACGACCGTTTCATCCGGCTTGCCGATTGCGACGACGAGCACCGGGGCCAGGTTCGGGGCAAGGTTCAGCAGCTTGACGGTTTCCGCGGGATTATAGCTGCCGAGCATGCAGCCGCCCAGCCCCTTTTCCGCGGCGGCAAGCAGAATCGTCTGCGCCGCGATCCCGACATCCTTCTGGAAACGGGGGATGGAATTTGAGACATCGGTGTCCTGGCAGATGACGATAAACGCCGCCGGGCCGTGGCCCGGGTGCGGCAGCTTGGCGTCGGGGAGCATGCTGGCCCATTTGACCAGATGCTGAAGCTGCCTTACGGTTGCCTCATCGTACACCAGGCGGTACTTCAGCGGCTGAAGATTGACGCTGGACGCCGTGCAGCGCGCGCAGTCCACCATATCCTCCAGCTCTTCGCGGGTCACCTTCCGGCTTTCGTCATAGCCGCGGAAGCTGCGGCAGCTTTTGACCAGATCTTTGAACGTACGGTTTTCCATCACGATTCTCCTTTACAGAAAATTCCTTTTTCTTTTATTATAGCATAGCCGCAAAGCGGCTATGCCGGGTTATCGAAAGACCGAATTGAAAAAGGCTGCAAAAATATAAACATTAAAATTTTGGTCAAACTTTCTTTTTTAAAAGTTTGCGGGGTTTGGGGCAGCGCCCCAAGGTCTGAAGCGCAAAGGAAAACGCAGGAAGGGACGCAAAAACAGTCCGGTGGACTGTTTTTGCGTGGGGAAACCCTCGTCGGGGGTTTCCCCGTGCCGCACAGCGGTACCTTTTATGCAGCTTGTTGGAACCCCTTTTGATATACCGATATTTAACCGCAAAACCTATCATGTTTCAATGCTCTCTCAGGCGCCGTGAGGTTATTATAACATGATAGAAAACTGAGCAGCCACTTTAAAGCAGAAAATTTCCAGACACGCAAAACCTATCATGTTTCAATGTTCTCTCAGGCGTCGGAAGCTTTGCTTCCGCTTACGCCGTGAGGTTATTATAACACACATTTTTCTTTTTCGGGCAGCTTAAAAATTGAAATTTGGTTGGCCGCATGGTATACTTGCAAAAGGCTTGTTATTTTTTGGACTGACGGAGGAACCAGACTTGACCGACTATAAAAATGAAATCAGAAGAAGAAGGACCTTTGCGATTATTTCCCACCCGGATGCGGGCAAAACGACGCTGACGGAAAAATTTCTGCTCTACGGCGGGGCCATCGCCCTGGCCGGCTCGGTGAAGGGAAAAAAGCATTCCCGCCACGCGGTTTCGGACTGGATGGAGATCGAAAAGCAAAGGGGGATTTCCGTCACCTCATCCGTCATGCAGTTCAATTACGAAGGCTTCTGCATCAATATTCTGGACACCCCCGGGCATCAGGATTTCTCGGAGGACACCTACCGCACGCTGATGGCGGCCGATTCGGCGGTGATGGTTATCGACGCGTCGAAGGGCGTGGAAAACCAGACCAGAAAATTATTCAAGGTCTGCCTTCTGCGCGACATCCCGATCTTCACGTTCATCAACAAGATGGACCGCGACGCGAGAAGCCCGTTCGATCTGCTCGACCAGATCGAGACGGAGCTCGGCATCAAAACGTACCCGATGAACTGGCCCATCGGCTCGGGAAAGGAATTCAAGGGCGTTTACGACCGGGACAAAAACGAGATTCTCTCGTTTACCGCGAACAACGGCCAGAAACAGGTGGCGGAGAAAAAATCGGGCCTGGACGACCCGAACCTCCCGTCCCTTCTGGGGACTTATCTGTACCGGAACCTGAAGGATGACGTGGAGCTGCTGGACGGCGCGGGGTACGAGTTCGACCTGGATGCGGTGAGGCACGGCAAGCTTTCGCCGGTATTCTTCGGCTCCGCCCTCACCAATTTCGGCGTGGAGCCCTTTCTGGAAGAGTTTCTGCGCATGACCACTCCGCCCCTGCCGCGCGCGACGGAGGAGGGGACGATCGACCCGTTCGACCCCGATTTTTCCGCGTTCGTCTTTAAAATCCAGGCGAACATGAACCGCGCCCACCGGGACCGGATCGCGTTCCTGCGCATCTGCTCCGGAAAATTCGAAAAGAATATGGAAGTCCTGCACCGGCAGGAAAACAAAAAGATCAAGCTTTCCCAGCCGCAGCAGCTGATGGCGCAGGAGCGCGAGGTGATCGACGAGGCGTATGCCGGCGACATCATCGGCGTGTTCGACCCGGGTATTTTCTCCATCGGCGACACGCTCTGCTCCCCTTCGAAAAAAATCCTGTTTCAGGGCATCCCCACCTTCGCGCCGGAGCATTTCGCCCGCGTGCAGCAGGTGGACACGATGAAGCGCAAACAGTTCGTCAAGGGGATGTCGCAGATCGCGCAGGAAGGCGCAATCCAGATCTTTCAGGAGCTGGGCGGCGGCATGGAGGAGGTCATCGTCGGCGTGGTCGGCACCCTGCAGTTCGACGTGCTGGAATACCGGCTGAAAAACGAGTACAACGTCGATATCCGGCTGGAGGGGCTCCCTTACCAGTACATCCGCTGGATCGAGCCCGGCTCCGGCGACCCGAAGAGCCTGGACGTCACCTCGGACACCAAAAAGATTCAGGATCTGAAAGGGAATTTCCTTCTTCTGTTCTCCAACGAATGGAACATCCGCTGGGCGCTGGAGCACAACAAGGGCCTGTCCCTTCAGGAATTCGGCAGATAAAAAGCGGCATCCGAAAGGGTGCCGCTTTTCTATCTGCGGAAAAGTCCGGGAAAAGGAAACGATTTTCTTTTCTTTTTGGTTCCTACCAAATTATATAAAAATATAATTCTTATTATTCAAAATATATCAAATTTATAATTGGATGAAAATGAGTTTTATTGAATTATCATGTAAATTTAAAATTATGTTATATTTTTTTGGATTATTTAATATAAAAAACGTTTTTTAAATACTGGAAATCCTTTCTTTTTTTTACAAAATATGCTATATTGGGGGAAAAGAATACGACATTACGGGAAAGGATTCGTTATGAAATCAAAAAAAACGACTCTGAAGGATATCGCCGCCGAGGCCGGCGTTTCTCTTTCCACCGTACATAAGGCCCTGTACGACAAACCGGGAATCAGCAAACGCCTGAAAAACGAAATCATCGGCATCGCCGACAGCATGGGGTACAAAGCCAACTTTATCGCCTCTTCCCTGAAAAGGAAGCCGATCCGCATCGCCTTTTTGATGCCCCTGCCCGACCCCGGCCCGTACCGCTGTTATTATCAGGACATCTGGAAAGGGCTTCGGTATTTCAAGGCAGCCGCCGCGGAGTACAATGTGGAGGTGCTGGAATTCGGATTTTCCGGCCCGATGGAGACCCTGCCGAAAAAGCTGAAGGAAATTTATGAAAATTACGGGGACGAAATTTCCGGGCTGATCACGACCGCAACCGAGCACCCCACCTTTTCCTATTTTATCGACCGCTTCCTCAAGAAAAAAATCGCCGTCGTTTTTCTCTCCGCCGATCTTCCGAAGGTGGACCGCCTTTGCTGCGTGCGCGCCCAGGACACCATGGCCGGCCAGCTCGCGGCGGAGCTGGTGCAGAATTTTACGGGCTTAAAAGGCCGCGTGGTCGTGGCGGCGGGAGATATCCTGATCGCTTCGCATTACGCGAACATCAGCGGCTTTGAAAATTACTTTTCCAACGAAACGGATCACCGGATGGATATTTTAAAGGTGTACGACGGAGGAGATCAGGA
>ENA-UOOE01002157-UOOE01002157.1-fermentation-metagenome-genome-assembly--contig:-NODE-2157-length-14724-cov-8.260004_pt1 | contig 14724 bp, 10 predicted proteins | sample MGYA00245776_ERZ724021 | MGnify/ENA primary metagenome ERZ724021 (study PRJEB28704, sample SAMN03018321) | fermentation metagenome | biome: anthropogenic terrestrial biome; feature: soil; material...
GCTCTCGGTTATCCAACCGAAAAACTATCCCCTAAACTGTCGTGAATAACGTGAACAAAGCAAGGGCAATAAAATAAAGCTCATTAATTTTGAACAATACCGTTTTTTATCTAAATAATTGTTATATTTGTAATTCAAAATACTGATACTTATGCAACACACAAGTTTCCACTATTATTTATCCCGATTCAAAGAACCTTCGTAGACACCCCCGATTGCGCGTGAGGAAATACAAATGTTTTAAATCGGGTATTTACGAAAGTTGTATACTTATTGCGTAAACAACACGTTGGCAGCAATTTTTAAAAAAAACACGATAATGAATAAAGTTCTGTACTATCCTTACATTAATCTTCCGCGGACAGACTGGACTTTAAGAACACTTCTGTACTATGAAAATATCGGTTCTATTGTTCCTCAAGAGTACTTCTACAATCCTGAGGGTAATTATGAAAAATTTATGCTGGAATTAGTGCGAGAAGAACTTGTCACACCAATTAATCCTATTGAAATATTGGATAATCCATGGGAAGTAACAAAACCCTTTTTAGAATTGATTGAGAAAAATAAGAATCGTTTAGAGAACTCAAGAAATCGTTTTTTTAGTGGAAAGAGAGGGTTACTCCACCAAGACAAATTTAAATCTGCAAAAATCCATGCCGACAAATTTGATGACAATATCTTTTATTCTCTAGAGCAAATAGGACTGGCAGAAAGACAAGATGGAAGATGGTATGCTGTAGAAAATAGAACTGCAGATGCATTAATGAAATTCTTAGCAACAATAATAAGTTCAAAAACAAATAGATTACCAACTAGTGACTTTGTTAAGCCTTGGTATTCTAAATCTTCATTTGCTACCAATCAGAAAAAAAGAGAAACAATCCTAACGAATCTAATTCCATTCCCAGAAGACATTGATTTAAATAAACTACAAAAATTTAAAGAAAAGCATTCACAACTATTAAGTGCTTTTCAAAATAAAGTTGAATTGATCGTATTGGACCCAAATATAAAGGAAGGTTCATTTATATTTAATGAGCATTTAAGAGAGTTATTAATTAGAAAAGAAGAGTTAAGTGCAAAAATGAATGAAAGTCAATTTAAAAATATCCTGTTTGGAACCGTATTAGGGTTAATTGGAGCATATCAAGGTCTGGCTACTGCTGACACTCCCGGTGCAATAATTAGAGCGTTCCCAGGTTTCGCTAGTGCTGTTTATTCTGCACTTAAAATTGAAAAAGCCGAAAATATATTTGACCAGAGCGGATTGAAATATTTAGCTCTTGCAGACAAAAGATTGAGAAAATGAGATTAAAAAGTCAGCAAGATTACAATTGAAAATACATCAAAATGTGGACAGATAATGTAACAGACTTAGATTTTTTAGGGTTTGATGTACATACAAGCCTGATAAAAGAACTCATTAAAGATGAGAAAATGCTACCCCTTACAATTGGTTTATTTGGGGACTGGGGAAGCGGTAAATCGAGTATTTTGGAGGCACTCAAAAAAGACCTTGAAAAAGAACCTAAAACAGCTTGTCTTTATTTTAATGGATGGGTGTTTGAAGGATATGATGATGCAAAAGCGGCTTTGCTTGAAACAATATTAAGAGAATTTAAGGACGAAAAAAAGTTTGGGACAGAGATAAAGGATGATATCAAAAAACTATTCAAATCCGTAAACTGGATGAGGGTTATCGGATTCGGCATAAAGAATGTTGCATTACCCGCTACTGCAGCATTTATGACTGGAGGGTTAAGTGTCATCCCCCAATTAGTAAATGGGTTAAAAGACGCAGCCCAAAACCCTACTGATTTAGTTGATAGGATTAAAGGGCAGGATACAGAAGGCTTTCTGAAACAATTTCTGAAAGAAAACGATGATACAGATAAATTTGACGTAGTTCGTAAATTTCGAGATGATTTTGAAGAATTATTGAAAAAGTCCCAAATAGATAAGCTGGTTATTCTTATTGACGATCTTGACAGATGTTTACCTGATAGAATTATAGACAATCTCGAAGCTATTAAGTTGTTCTTAAATGTAAAAAACACTGCATTTGTAATTGGTGCAGATCCCAGAATTGTTAGGCATGCTATAGAGTATCGTTATAAGGATAAGGTTGTTGACACAAATACAGAAAATACCAATGATAGAATTGTAAATGATTATCTTGAAAAATTAATTCAAATACCTTATAGCCTACCTAAATTATCTGATTCAGAAGTAGAAACATATATTACGCTACTTTTTTGTGAAAATGATTTGGCATCACCAGATGATTTTAATGGAGTATTAGAGGCATTCAAAAAATTTCGGGTAGAAGAAAGGTATTCTGTTTTTGATTTTGCTAAAGTCAAAGATGCTGTGGGAGATGCAAGTAAAACCGAAAAATTGGAACAGAATGTTTCGCTAATAGCAAAGCTATCTCCAATAATTTCGGAAAGTTTATATGGAAATCCTCGGCAAATTAAACGTTTCCTGAATACGTTCATGTTAAGAAAAAAACTGGCTACAATTGCTCGTATCAAAGATTTCAGGGATGATATTTTAGCGAAACTAATGATTTTGGAATATGCAGAGCCTAAACTTTTTGAAATATTATACAATTGGCAGATATCGAATCAAGGTATTGCCACAAAATTGGAAAAACTGGAAGAGATTTGCTGTAATAGAGGTGAGGTGGAATCAACTTTCGTGGACGATTTAAAAGAATGGAATAAACCGAAAATTATTAATTGGATGAGCAGTGAACCACTGCTTTCAAAAATAGACCTTCGAGATTATTACTGGATTTCAAGAGATAAATTATCATCAATGCAAAGTAACTTATTGGTTCCACCAATAGTTAAATCATTGATGACAACTTTAGAACCAGAAGGGATGCCGGAGAAATTAACTACCAAAATCCTCAATGAAGAATTAAAGGTACTGAACGAGAATTACCAGCTCGCATTTTTTAACCTACTAAAACAACGCATCGTTACTGAGCCTAATAAAAACAGGTATTACGAAATATTTACGTTGGCATTAAAAGAAGATTTTGACTGTAAATCCATTTACGTTGAAGCTTTAACAAGTGCAGGACGGAAGTTGCCACCTGCGGTAATTGAATCTTTAAAACAGTTCACAGGAACGCATGCTGAGTTTAATCAATTTGTAGAAAGTAAACAAAAAGCAAAAAAATAATGGGAACATCGAAATCTTATGAAGGGGCTAACGGTAATCCTAATTGGTCACATTTAAGCGGAAGTGTAACAAGAGCATGTGATACAGGAACTATTTCTAACAATAGTCTAAGTAACGTTGCATCTAATTTTGCAAAATTCTTAGGTGGTTCAAGTTATGGAGGAAGGGGAAGATCTAAGATCGGAGGACGAGCTGGTATAAGAACAGCACAAAGATTAGGTGGCTTTTTGGGAGATGTAAAATCCAACGGATTTAGGTCTGCACTATCTGGCATTGGATTTGATGTAACCGATACTACAAAACCAAATGAAGCAATAAACTATTTATTAGAGTATTGTGCTGGTGTTGCATCCTCATTAGACGAAACTGCTGCTAAAGCTGCCGAAAGGCAATTACTTGAAGAAATAGGTAGTGAGGCAAAAGATTTTGAGGAATTAGTAAGAAATTTTGAGCAAAAGATTGAGGAATATGGTATTGAGGAACTTTTGGTAAAATACTTTGCTTATTATATCTATGAACATCTCTCTATTGACTTTTATGAGAAATTAATCGAAGAAAAAGGGGAAGCAGCGACCACTAATTTTTATACGCAATTAAGAAAATACCTTGTTGAGAAGGTGAAAAATATTTCTCGGAACCGAGACCTTAGCAAAATTGATTGGGCGGGCAAAGAAGGCGATGAGTTAGTCAAAAATATTTTTGAAGATACACTTAAAGCATTTGAGAATTATGAAAGTTAATATTACTATTCCAAAAGCTCAGAAAGGGAAGTTTTCAGATATTAAGCTTGGATATAAAAATGAAGACAATGAAGATATTCAGGTTCTCTTGAATATTGACTTTCAAAACCTTTATGAATTTACAAGAGAAAAAAACGGAATCGGATTTGACGTTTTTTTAATCGGCTGTTTTGTTTATGGAATTGATATTCTTTTACAAAGAAAGAATTTTTCAGTTGATGGATGGTCTCGTGAAATCGAAGTTGAATTTCCTGTTGAATCACCAGATTTATTCAACGAAGGTAAAAATGAATTAGAACAGCTTCTGTCTTTTTTAACAGGAGATTATTGGCAAATATCATTTATTCAACGAAATGTAACACTTCTATTTATAAATACAAAAAAGGTTTATCAACATGCCTATCGTAAATCTCATAAGAGAATCAGTCTATTTTCTGGAGGACTTGATTCCTTAATTGGTGTAATTGACCAACTAGCAAAGTCAAAAGATAAAATGGTACTCGTTTCTCATTATGACGCAAGGTTTAAGGGTGCCAAATCCGACCAAGATAAAATTGATAAAATACTCTACAAGAAACACTCTCATTATCATTTGCTGCAAACAAGAGTAGACTTGGCTGGATATGATATAAATGGAAGCAAAATAAATACTGAAACTACATTGAGGAGTAGGTCATTCTTATTTCTTTGTCAAGCAGTTTTTGTAGCATCCTCAATTGAAGATGGAATAGAAATTCTAATCCCTGAAAATGGAACAATTTCTTTAAATCATCCTCTAACACCTTCAAGAAGGAGTAGTTGTAGCACAAGAACAGCCCATCCTTACTATCTGACAAAAGTTGTTGATTTCATTTCGAAATTAGGATTAAATCATATTATAAAGAATGAGTATGAAATGAAGACAAAAGGTGAAATGTTAGAGGAATGTGAAGATGCCGAAATGCTGCGATTAACATTTAAAGAATCTTGTTCATGTGCTAAGAGAGGTACACGCAAAGACATTCGCGATATAACGACAGGTACAAATCACTGCGGAATATGTATGCCTTGTATATACAGAAGAGTAGCATTGCATAAAATAGGAATAGATAATGAAATTGTAGGTACAGATATCTTTAATCCTCGAAAATATTCATTAGAAAAACTACCCGATGTTCCGGCATTTCTTGATTACATGAGAACTTCTCTCACAGTTGAAGATATCGAAAAGAACCTTTTAATAAATGGAACATTACCATTAGATAAAGTTGAGCAATATGCACAAGTAGTTAATAGAACCCGAGAGCAAATAACAGATTGGATTCGAGATAAAGGGAGTGTTGAAATTAAAAAGAAACTAGGCATTCAATGATAGATGTACATTGCCATTTTGATATGGCAAAAAATCCAGAAAAGTACATTTCGAGTAATGAAAAAAGGCAAATCATTACGATTGGAATGACAAATTTACCAAGTCATTTTCAAATGGGAATAAACCATGTGAAAAGATACAAATATATTCGAATTGCTTTGGGTTTGCACCCATTGAGAGCAAAAGAACATGAGAAAGAATATTTAAAGTTTAGACAGTGTGTTAATGAAACCTCATATATAGGAGAGGTCGGTCTGGATTTTTCGCGAGAAGGATTCTCAACAAAAGAAATTCAAGTTAAAAGTTTTGAGTTTGTATTGGATTGCATAAAGGCTAAAAATAAAATTATAAGCTTGCACTCCCGACGAGCAGAAAAGGAAACCTTAGAAATGCTTATTGAAAAAGGAATTGAAAATGCTATTTTTCATTGGTACTCTGGGACATTGAGTACTTTGAAAAGTATTGTTAATTCAGGTTTCTTTTTTTCAATCAACTCTGCTATGATTCAATCAGACAATGGGAAAAAGATTATTTCAGAAATACCAAAAGAATTTGTTTTGACAGAAACTGATTTCCCATTCATAATTAATAGTAATATCTCAGACGTACATATTTTTTTATCAAAGCTCTGGAATGTAACTGAAGCAGAATCTGAAAAAATCGTTGCTGACAACTTTAATAGGCTTTTGAAGAAAATAAAACCAGCTGCTAATAAATAGGACTCTGAGCGGTCGGCACGGCCCAGCGATGAGTCGGTGTTGAACTACACCCACCGTTATTCTGTGCTATGTACTTAACGAAGGTTTTTATTCTTTCTGAAGGAAAAATAAACAAGTGATCTTTTACATTTTGTAGGTTTTTGTGCTTTCCGGTATTGGCTTTTCAGACGAATCAGGCTTCAATGAAGATTCTTGAAATAAGATCCGGGGAATGGGCTGGTACCTTTGATATTACCCTATTTTGCCTTACACATCGACTTTTAATTATACCGAATATGAATTATGGCTTAAATAACAGTAAAGGGAACAGATATAGTCTTTTACAAAAAGTCAGAAGAAGACTATATTTCACTGACAGACATCTCAAAAATTCGGGACAAAGACAATCCTTCACAAATAATCAGCTTGTGGTTAAGAACCTACAGCACAATCGAATATATCGGGTTATGGGAAATGCTGAACAATCCGGATTTTAAACCCCACATTTATGAGGGGTTTAAAAACGAATCAGCAAAACCTCACTTCTGGATGTCATCTCAAAAATGGATTTCCGAAACAAACGCGATAGGGATAACCTCAAAATCGGGTCGCTACGGAGGAGGCACGTATGCTCACTTGGATATTGCATTTAAATTTGGGACATATTTCATGTTATTGGGGGGGGTAATACAGGGTGCTGCAAGGCTGCCGATGTGAACTTCCGCGACTGGATGGTGTATGTGCTGAGTCATATCCACGACTATGACGAAGACTACAGCAAGGATCTTGCCGAACTGCTTCCTGGTAACTACTCCAGGAGAAACTCCTAAAAACTCCAAGTCGACTCCGAATGTTTTGGAGGTTTTTGAAAGTCAACTTTCATAAACATGGAAATCATAAAATCAAATGCGGGCATCACCGAATGCTTACAATGAATAATCAGATCAAATCCGTGGGTGCATATGCTCCGGAATAATCAAGAGGTAGTTGCTCGGGTGCTTACTGTTACTAATTGTCTTGTTACAAAAAAAAAACAAAATTTCATATTATGGATCAACTAAATAACTATGCCGACAATCGTTTGCTCCGTGGATGCATTTATTGTGGGGGCCTTGCTGACACGCGTGATCATGTGCCATCGAAATGCCTTCTTGAACGTCCATATCCCCCCAATCTTCCAGTAGTTGGGTGTTGTGATTCTTGTAATCAGGATTTCTCGAAAGATGAAGTATATTTTGTCTGTTTAATTGAAAGTATTCTTTGTGAGTCAACCGACCCAGAAAAGATTGGCCGTCCATCTGTTGCCAAAATTATGAAAGAATCACCAGTTCTACGCAAACGTATTGAAGATTCTCTAATTGAGGTAGATGGTCAAGTCGCCTTTGTACCTGAAAAGGAACGTGTCCACAATGTAATGTTAAAACTTGCTCGGGGTCACGCTGCTTTTGAACTCAGCCAACCCTGCCGGGAAAAACCCAATTATTTTTGGTGTGGTCCGCTTTTATCTCTACCTCAAGAGACCCGTGAGTCTTTTAACTCTGTTCACATTCAACAGATTTTCGGAGAAGTGGGAACTCGTAATATGCAACGCCTTCTTGTCACACAAATGACTCTAATGTCCGAGAATGGTAAGCCATACAACGTAGAAATGATTATCAACGATTGGATTGACGTTCAGGATGGTCAGTATAGATACATCGCAATAGATGATATAGGCACCCTGGTTATTAGAATTGTTATTGCTGAATACTACGCCTGTGAAGTTGCTTGGAAACTTTAAACGTTCAATAGATATTTTCGCTACTATGATTTATATGCATAATCTCCTGATGTTTGAGGTATCAATTGAACTTGGCTAATGGTTACATAGAATAGAGATAACGACTAACCGAATATTTATTCGTATTTTTGCACTCAGATCTTAATATCATATTTTCACTTAAATATGTTATTTGTCACATAAAGTTTGTAGTATTCAACTGATTTTTAATGAGATTTATAGATTTATTTGCGGGAATAGGCGGTTTTCATAAAGCCCTTCTTGAATTGGGTCATGAATGTGTTTTTGCCAGTGAACTTGACCCTGTACTGAGAGAAACATATAAACTAAACTGGGGAGAAGAAATCAACATACATGGAGACATAAGGAAAATTGTAAAAAATAATATTGAAATAATCCCTGAACATGATATTCTTTGCGCTGGATTTCCGTGTCAACCATTTTCGAAGGCAGGAAAGCAATTAGGTCGAGAAGATGAGAGAGGAACTCTTTTTGATGAGATAGTCAAAATACTTGAATACAGAAAGCCTAGGTACTTTATCTTAGAAAATGTTCGGTTTATTGCAAAGCATAATAATGAAGAAACGTGGAAGGCAATGAAAGCGGATTTTGGCAGATTAGGCTACAGTGTTGATAGTAAGGATTATTCTCCCCACAACTTTGGTATCCCACAGCACAGAGAAAGGCTCTTTATAGTTGGTGCACTGGGTGATAATGCTCTTGAACATTTTAGCTTTGATGAAATTGACAACTATCGAAGACCAGTTGTTGATTTAAAAGATTTTTTAGATACTAATCCGCGATCTTGTAAATATTTGCCAAAAGCTAATCAGGATTGCTTAAAACTATGGCAAGAATTTATTAATGCTATTCCGAAAGAGGTTAATTTACCCGGATTCCCTATATGGGGAATGGAATTTGGTGCGACCTACCCTTATGAAGATAAATACCCTCACATACTAACATCAGAAGAACTGGAAAAATATAAAGGTAATTTCGGGAAATCATTAAAAGGAATGACTAAAGAGAAGCAACTAGAAAATCTTCCCAGTTATGCCAGAGTAAAGGATGAATTTCCTGAATGGAAAAAACGCTATATCAAATTAAATCGTCAATTTTATAAAGATAATAAAAAATACATTAGAGATATAGTTAAAGAATTAGCAAAACTTCCCTCGCAAAGTTGGCAGAAATTGGAATGGAATGTTGGAAATGGCGAGCGAATAATAAATAACTATATATTACAATTCAGAGCATCAGGAATTAGAATCAAAAAAATGGATTTTTTCCCTTCTCTTGTTTGCACTAATACTCAAATACCTATTATTGGATGGCAAAATCGATACATCAGTCGTAATGAAGGTTTAAAACTGCAATCGTTGGAAAACATACAATTACCAGAAAATGATAATGCCGCATTTAAAGCTTTGGGAAATGCAGTGAATGCAGATATTATTAAACATATAGCAAGATATCTTTTAGTTGAGAATGATATTATTGCCAATAATGAAACAGAAGAAATTGCACCAAATCATAATATTGAAGAGTATGGGCCAGCAAGATAAAGTCAATATTAGACCTCAAGTAACGATGCTTTCTGTTCTTAAATTCTTAGAATACGAAACATGGTTTGCGTTGGCTGAATTTGTAGATAATGCAATTGATAGCTATCTGAAAAATGAAAAAATCCTAAAAGCACTTGAAGGTAAAGATTTTAAGTTGCAGGTTAATATCGAAATTAATGATGCGGAGAATAGAATAACCATTCGAGATAATGCTGCAGGTATAAATGAGAATGATTATCCACGAGCATTTAGAGCAGCGGAGATTCCACCTGACAATAGTGGTCTTTCTGAATTTGGCATGGGTATGAAATCTGCGGCATGTTGGTTTGCTGATAGATGGTGTGTGACGACAACTGCCCTAGGTGAGCCTATAGAAAAAAGAGTTTGGTTTGATTTGCAAAAAATCTTCTTGGATCAACTTGAAGAACTGGATGTTGAAACTACTACTTGTGATAAAAATTACCATTATACAACTATTGAGTTGTTTGATGTTAACCGAATGCCTCGAAGGAGAGGAATTGCAAAAGTGAAGGACCATCTAAGAAGTATTTATAGAGAATTCATTCGAAATGAGATATTGATACTGAATGTTGATGGAGAAGTTCTGAAATATACAGAACCCAAAATCCTAAATGTTCCTCGCTACGATGACCCAAAAGGTGAATCAGTTTTTTGGAAAAAAGAGATTTCTTTCCCTTTAGACAAGGGATTAAAAGTGCATGGGTTTGTAGCAATTCGTGAAAAAGCATCTACTGCAGAGGCAGGTTTTGCCCTATTTCGTAGAGGTAGAGTAATTGAAGGAAGTTTTGACAGTGGATTTAGACCTGAGTTCATTTTCGGAGCGCCAAACACATTTCGTTATCAAAGGGTTTTCGGGGAATTACATCTTGAAGGATTTGATGTATCTTTCACAAAAAAAGGAATTCAATGGGATGAAAATCTTGATTTATTCTTGAAGATTTTAAGAGACGATATAAGCCACGAAACTTTCCCTTTATTACGACAAGCAGAACAGTACAGAGTTAGGGCAACAGAAAAAGAGTATAAGACTGCAAAAAGGGCTCTTGATGAAACCGTTAATGATTTAGAAAAGAAAGCATCGCAAGCTGTTGCCGACGTTATAAATTCAGTTCCAGAAACACCAGAGCCAGAACAGGAAGAATTGACACCGACAGAAAAAACTTTACAGAGAGAGTTTGACATCCGTTTCAATAAAGAAAATTGGAAAATATCAATGGAGTTGTCTTATGACCCATCCTTAAAAGAATTGATTGAAATTGGAGATTCTTTTATCAAAGAAAAGATAACAGATGAATCAATTAGGCAAATAGGCATTCGACTTTCTTTGACACATCCATTCATGATTGCGTTCGTAGGAACCGATACTAATAAAATAGAGCCTATTCTTCGCATAGCTGCTGCTTTTGCTCTTTCAGAAGTTATCGCTAAACGTTCTAAAATTGTAGGAGATGTAAGGCGTAATTTTAATGAATTAATTACAAATCTATCCAAACAAATATGATATGGCTGAAATAATTGAAATTCAAAGTAGCGGGAATATCCATGAGTGGAATCCATTTGTTGGAGACGAAACCATAGGATTGCTTCGTAGTAAAGGATTTGTAAATGCAGATGGAAATCTGAATGAAGGCGGTCAAAGGATTTTAGATGAAACATGTCGCATTATGCAAGCATGTGGTAATCCAAACTTGCCAATAAACAATGATACTGGAATTGTTATTGGATATGTTCAAAGTGGAAAAACTTTGTCATTTACTACGCTTACAGCATTAGCAAGAGATAATGATTACCAAATTGTCATAATAATAGCCGGAACGACGGCACCCTTAGTAAACCAATCGACTGATAGAGTAAAAAAAGATTTACGTGTTAATGATCGATATGGGTTTGAACAAAAATGGACACAAATTAAAAATCCAAAAACGCAAGAAGATTTTGAAATAATAACAGGAGCTTTAGATCAATGGGCAGACCCAACTTTTCCTAATGATAGCTGTAGAACCATTTTAATCACTGTTATGAAAAATGGATCACATCTACGAAATCTAGCGAACTTGTTATCTGGATTAGCTTTAAATGGTGTTCCTACATTAATAATTGATGATGAAAGTGATCAAGCAAGCCTTAACACAAGGGCAAGATGGGCCGCAAGGCAAGGAATTGATATCGAAACATTAACAGAAAATCAAGTTTCTACAATTTATCGTAGAATTACTGATTTACGAAGTATTTTCCCTCATCATACTTTTTTACAATATACAGCCACTCCACAAGCAAATTTATTTATCAATATAGTAGACAGGCTGTCTCCTAATTTTATCAAGCTACTTACTCCAGGGAATAATTATACTGGGGGCATACAGTTTTTCAGAGAGAATCCTAATTTAATTCGTGAAATACCTCTTTCTAATATTCCCAACTTGAATGAACCTCCTGATGCATTACTTGACGCATTACGTTATTTCTATTTGGGGGTAGCAGCAGGAACGGTTTTAGAATCATATAAATTGCCAGGACAGCATAATCGTTCAATGTTGATTCATCCTTCAAGGCTACAAGGAGATCATACGACATTCTATGGTTGGGTAAATACGATCAAAGAAAGTTGGCGACGCTTACTATCAAAAGATGATGAAGATGAAAAAAATGATTTACTTAATGCTTTTAGGATTACTTATAACGATCTACAGATGACTGTTCCAGATTTACCATCTTTTGAAGTCTTAACGGGAAACGATTTAATTCATGCAATCCAATATACACCTATAATAGAAGTAAATTCAAGAAGAGGGATAACACCACAAATCAATTGGCAAGATTATTATTCATGGATATTAGTTGGTGGCCAATCAATGGATCGAGGTTTTACAGTTGAAGGATTAACTGTCACTTATATGCCAAGGAATATAGGATTAGGAAATGTTGATACTATACAACAAAGGGCACGGTTCTTCGGTTACAAACGAAACTATTTAGGGTATTGTCGTGTTTTCTTGGATCAAGCCACAATAGATGCATACACATACATCGTTGAGCATGAAGAAGATGTTAGAAACAGACTAGTGTATTTTGATATCAATAATAAGCATCTTAATGATTGGAGCCGCGAAGCAGTACTAGATCAAATGCTGAATTTAACAAGAGCAAATATCTTATATGATGATCTTGACCGAGATCAGTTTGGAGAAGATTGGCTTAGGATAAACGCACCACACGATACAGAAGAGTATATAGTTACAAACAGGAATGCCGTATTTGAATTTTTAACTCCTAATGCTGAAATTTTCACTCAAGATGAAGGGCATATAAATAGAACAGAAGATCAGAAACACTTAGTTGCTACTATCTCAATGAAAGACTGTTTGGATCATTTATTGAATAAATTAAAATTCACAAGAGAAAGTGATTCTGCTCGATATTCAAGTTTACGGGGGATTATGAAACGCCATTCGGAAGAAAATCCAGAGGAGAATTGTCGAGTGTATTTAATGAGTGCCAAAAGTTTAACTGACTGGAAGAGACGTATTCGTAGGCTTGACCGTCATGACGAAATTCAGCAACTCTTTCAAGGTCGAAATCCTAGAACAGGAGAAGTGATATATCCGGGAGATTCTGAAATCAAAGATGAAAACGTACTGACTATTCAGATTCATATGCTAAATATTAGAGGTACAGAATATATTGATGTCCCAACGCTTGCGATCTGGATCCCAGAATATATGAGTCAGAATATAATTAGACAGGTATGAACTTAATAGACTTGTTTGATAATTTAACAACACCAAAAGGTAATGATAGAACTCTCAATGCATTGCCAATACCTGATTACCCCAATTATCGAATAGCAATCGATGGTGATAGTAATCCGGTACTACTTTTGTCTGTTACTAATGGGGCGAAATACTCTTCTCTAAAAAATTTCAAATTAAAACATCTTTTACTACAGCAAAACGTAGAATGTAAAATATCTGAAGATGGGAGAACTCGTTATAATACTTTTACTGTAATAACTTTTACCAATACTGATGGAGATTTACAGGAGTATTTTTTACGAATATCAGAAATCTTAATAAGAACTTTAGGAAATAGCCCAAATCAACAACAACTGTTAGATTCATTAAATAAATTTGTCGAGGTCTTCCGTTCTCTATCAGATATACCCACAAATACGGTTCAAGGGTTATGGGCAGAACTGTTTGTTATTGAAAACTCTCATTCACCCAAAACCCTCTTGAATTATTGGCATAACAACCCTGAAGAAAGATTTGATTTCAATTCTGGTGAAGAAAAAATAGAAGTCAAAAGTAATTCTAATTTTGAACGAATACATACATTTTCTTCAGAACAGCTAAACCCGCCTCTAGGGACTCAAGTACTAATTGCTTCGGTTTTCGTCAGGCATAATAGTGCTGGAACAGATATTAATCAACTTATTGACCGTATTAGCGTTAAAATACAAGATGACATACAATTAACAGATAAACTAAATCGTATTGTGTGTGCTACTTTGGGTAATACTCTAGAACAATCTATAAAACTCAAGTTTGACTATAAGATTGCACAAGATTCATTACTATATTATAAAAGTCAGGATATTAGCAAAATTGAGGAAATAAATATTCCAAACGAAGTATCAGATGTAAAATATAGATCAGACTTATCAAAAACAACACCAGTTGATACCTTGAAGATGGTTTCTAAAGGAGTTTTATTTGATTCTCTCTAATATTTTGTAAAATCCGTTTCAGGTTGACGTTCTCTTAGAGGAAAGGCCGAAATATTTCTTCACTGATAAATCAAAAAAGCAAAGAGCAAAATATCATATTTCCTTCTCAGGAAATTTCAGAGTATTACTTCTTGTAACAGATAACAACTAACTATAAACTAATGGACAACAAAGAACAATTCAAATCCTGGGTTTTAAGTAATATGGGAAAAAACTCAAATGCGGGACTCGCTTATATTACGTCTTTAGATTGGCTTTCTAAAAGATTTTTTGAAAAGGGAAAAATAGGTAAAGAGTCCATTTTTGAAATTCAGGATGTAGACCTTATTCAAGAATTATATTCTGAAGCTATAAAAAATCAGAAAGATAAATCATCCTATATTTATAAACAAAATGCACCTTCTTATGGTGATAATAATTATTTCTCTGCCAGTTTGAATAAATACAAAGAATTTCTGTTAGCAAAACGAGGGAATACCAAATCGGGAGTTAGCAAAAAAGTATTAAAAGTAAATTCTGGAACACTCAACATCAACGACTTTATTGAAAGCGTCTCTCAATCTGGCCTAGTCTTCTCCGATACACTCATCAATCGTTTTGTTGCCTCTTTGCTGACAAAGCCATTCGTGCTATTGACAGGTCTGTCCG
>ENA-UOOE01002159-UOOE01002159.1-fermentation-metagenome-genome-assembly--contig:-NODE-2159-length-14722-cov-3.783937_pt1 | contig 14722 bp, 13 predicted proteins | sample MGYA00245776_ERZ724021 | MGnify/ENA primary metagenome ERZ724021 (study PRJEB28704, sample SAMN03018321) | fermentation metagenome | biome: anthropogenic terrestrial biome; feature: soil; material...
GATCTTAATTTGAGCACTATCGGGTTCTTCAACAGAGCCAGGTCCAAAAGCTAAGGCAAAGCTTCCAGTGAAGCTAAGACCAGTACCATAATCATAGCTCTTGAATCCTTCGACCATTCTAGCAATATAGCTAGGCTCAACAAAGAAAGTGAAAGAAGAAGTTACAGGATCTTTTTCAGTAGATAAAACTGAAGTAGCAGTAACAGTGACAAAGCCAGCTTTAACGCCAGTGACTAAGCCGTTTTGATCAACAGTAGCAATGGCCTTATCACTAGATGCATAAGTGACAGAAGCATTAGGACCATAAACAGTCGTAGAAAGCTGCATAGTCTTGCCGACTTCAACTCCGGTATTTCCAGTAAGCTTCAAAGAAGTCTTCCCAGGATTGACATCTGCGACAAAGGTAGCATTAACAATATAGTTGACAGTGGCATCAGTAGGAGTGAAGGATAAGGCAGAAGTGATATCACTACCATTGACATTGACAGCATCAAGACGATAGCCAGCATCAGCAGTAGCAGTAACAGTATAAGCAGTATTAAGGGTAGCTTTATTATCGGAATCAAGATTAGCAACACTGACGGTACCATGACCATTAGTAGTCACTTCGACAAGTGCCTTAGTGGCAGCTTCACTAGAAGAAGTAGATGAAGTATTACCGCAAGAAGCAAGCGAACCTACAGAAAATAATGATAGAGCAATAATAGTTGCAGATCTAAATAGTCTTTTTCTCATATTTATTTAACCTCCAGGCTCTTAGAAAGCCTATTAGCATTATGAATAATCAATTGCTTTTTTTCAATTGTTTTTTAACCAAACAATCGCAATTAGATTTTTAACTGATATACTTAAAACATAAGAGAAAACAAACTAATGCACATTTCAAAGCTAATAGCAGCATTATTAACCTATAGTATCGGCGTTTTACCGGGACTATTATTGAATATTCCAACAAAAATCAATCCCCTTACTCCGGAAAAAGAGCATACTATCTCCATTACAAATGAGAATCCTTCTCTTGGAACAGCTAAAACTGACATCACTTCTGGGCATAGTTCTGATAAAGTAACATTAACTCTAGCATCTAAAAATCCCATGTTGTATTCAGTTGAGTCTCTAACCATAAATGATAAACAAATATGTATTAATCTCAATAACATCTATTGCTTTTCTATTGGCGAATCGGATATTGACATTAAAGTAGCTTTCATGAGTAAAGTTTCTTCTTCTCCTATTACTTCATTAGCCTTGACTCCCGCAAATCAATTAGAAGGTAACTATACCCTAGCTATTGGGGGAGTAACCTATATTGAAAAGAGTCTTAACTATAATGTCGGGGATGAAGGCATCGTTACTCCTAGTCCTTTAGATGGTTATGGCGTTGATAGTGTTTCAAATTCCGGCTATCAGATCTTAAAAGATAACGAAGATCATTATTCTTTCCTGCTTCAAAGTGATAACACTCTTGAAGTGACTTTCAAAGAAACTCAGGATACTTACTTTACTTCCTTTAAGAAGCAATATCCTAATTCCTTCTCTACTTATGATTTCAAGGATGAAGTAACTAATAACAAAGTAAGTTTAGGAACTCTTTATAATGCTTTGATCAATAATACCTCAGTACAAAAGAATGTCTTACAGCAAAGCCTTAACTTAGCTACCTCACAAGCTTATTTTGTCACCAACTATCAATCGACAAGAACCACTTGGCTAAAAAGCAATAGTGAAATTGTCAAAGAAAACATCACTTATAGTTCTAATGTTAAGATGGCTGAGAGAATCTACTATGAAGATGAAACAGTAGATTACTATCGAGTAAAGAATAATGCCATATCTTCTGATAAGGAGGCAAGTTACAGCACTGCTTCCAAAGAAGAAATGAGTTTTGAATACTACTTTAAAAACTATCAGGCAAACTTAAACTACCCCACTCCTTATTCTCTTGACCCCAGTGTCGTATTAGCTTCTTCAACCTTAGAAAAGACTGACTCTGGCTATACTGCTATACTTGATCTAGATCCTAGCTGCATGGATAGTTTTAGAAACTATATGATTACAACCACTTCCGATGCTGACTTCTCCTTAGCAAGGCAGAGCAAAGCACCAAACTTCACAAGTGTCAAACTGACCTTATCTTTTAACAGCGATCTTTTGCTTCTAAATACTAGTGATGTTGAAGTCTATGATGTTAACTCAGTGGCTGGAGCCGTTAGAACTAATGCCACTAGTTCTTCTACTTATAACTACTCTGACACTGATTTAGAAATACCGGATATTAATACGGCTATTTCTTATCAATAATAGAATTAAATTAAACAATCAGGAGTTACTAATTTAAATATTAAAACACTAAGCTCACTTGACTTAGACGATTTACGTTTTTCTATTGCCATCAATAGAGGAAAAATGACCAAACAGTCAAGCAAGTTAGTATCAAAATCGCATCACACCACAAAAAAGCCCTATTGCTAGGGCTTATTTAACTAAATGGTCGGAACAATGAGATTTGAACTCATGACCCCTTCCACCCCAAGGAAGTGCGCTACCAAACTGCGCTATGTCCCGAACGCCTACTTCATAGGCTTATAAATTATATCTTTATTCTTTTGGGTTTTCAAGAATTTACTTTATTTTGTCAGGTGTTTTTATTTTGATTCTTATTTTGTATCCTTATTATCCTTATTAGTAAGCTCCTTAATCAATAAAAGATACTGCTCTTCAGTAATCTTATTATCGTCTTTCTGCTTCTGTATATACTGGAGCAATTGCTCTCTATTCATACCAGCTAGTTCCTGATGAACCTTTTCTCTTTCTTCATCAGCATAAGCCTTTTCCTTATCTTCTTTTTCTTTAACGGCATTCTTGATCTCATAGTAAGGTTTTCTAATAAAGACAATATAGGTATAAACATAAGATATTAAGCAAACCAATTCTAGTATCAGGATAGTCCAGTTAGCTGGAAGGAAGAGCTTCTCAGTAACACCATTAACTACAATAGTCCCATTATAGGCAAAACCGACATAGAGGCACTCTAAGATGATTGCTCCGATTAATAAGGCTAAATTAGCTAGAGCCAGGAAATGAAGATTATATAAAGACACTGATATAAGTTCTAAGACTAAGAAGACAAAAGTAAGACATAGGAAGATGATACTGAATAGAGTGGCTGTCTCCACAATAGTCTGGCCTAAAGTAGGCGAAGTAAGATAAGACATCTCACCAAAAAGAGCATAACGGCTATGCCCTAGTGGCATTAAGCCAATTATTAAAGCAATAAAGAACATGAAGATAAAGAGAGGGATAAGATTCTTAAGTTTGATTCTTTCAGTCATGTTTAGCTCCTTTAAGAGAGTATTCACCTAAAAGAGAATATAGCACCCTCAACTTAAAAAGCCTAGCAATTCTCATATTGCTAGGCAATCAATCTAAATGACAAAGCTATCTGAAATTAAGCAGTCCAGATAGTCGGAATCTCGTTGACATAATGCCAATGGGAACCATCAGTATTAGAAGTCTCACTATACCAATAAGCTGTACCGCCATCAGTATTCCATTCCTTATTGAATCCACTAGGAATAGATTCATACTCTAAGAAAATATTTAAGTTATGGCAATCTTGGAAAGCACTGGGTGGCATAGACCAAGTCGTAGTCGGAATAATAATTGAAGAAAGCGAACAGCCAAAGAAAGCTCCTACGCTGATATAGTTAATACTGCTAGGGATTTTAAATGATCCGGTTTTAATTCCCGGGAACCATATCAAAGAAGTCTGATTCTTGCTTAATAGAATTCCATCACTCGATGAATACTTGGTATTATCACTATCAACCGTAATACCATTAATAGCATTACAGTAACCAAAAGCAGCCACATGAATACTAGTGACATTCTTAGGGATATTCATTGAAGTCAAGGAAGTGCATTTATAGAAAGAGGAACTCCCAAGAGTAGTTAAGCTCGTAGGAAGAGTAATGCTTTTTAATGATGTGCAGCCATTAAAACCAGAATCATCAATGATAGTTAGGCCTTCATTTAAACTGACTGTCTCTAAAGAAGTACAGGCTCTAAAGGTTTCATTGCCAATAGATGTAACATTCTTACCTAAAGTGACAGTCTTTAAAGTATCGTTCATCCAGAAAGCATGGTCTTTAATCGCAACGACATTACCGACTCCGTTAGTGCCATCATCATAAGTATCCGGAACGACTAAGTTAACTAAATCTCCGACATAGCCAGTAACGGTATAGCTGCCATCAGAGAAGGAATATTTCATTCCAAGTTTCTCACTTGAATAGGTAGCTACATAAGTAGCATCGCTTGTTACTACAGTTAATTCAGGTGACCAACCATTGAATTCATACTCATACTGAGAATCAGCTGGCCTAGTAGGATAGTCATGATGGTAGTAAGGATTATCACCATATGTCAAATGCTCTTCTTAAAGCTTAGTGCCATCGAAATTTTCAAAGACAATAGTGTATTCTCTTTCACTTTCGGAATAGGTGGCTACATAAGTGGCATCAGAAGAAGCAACTACGACAGTTGGGCTCCAACTTAGAAATTCATAATCAGTATCTTTGCTGCTTTCTTTAGTAGGAGTTCCTTTTGAATATGAAGGAAGCTTTCCTTCTTCGACTTCATCGCTTTCTAAAAGAGTACCATCATAATTTCGCCAAGTGATGGTGTAAGTGATAATAGGACTTGAAGAAGAAATCCATGAAGAAGAGGATGAAAGAGAATTAGAAGCAGAATTAGAACTAGAAATAGAACTAGATATATCAGTTTTTGAAGAAGAAGATGAAACCTTATCATTGCATCCAACAAGTGACGCCGTAAAAGAAAGTAAGCAAACCAAAATTATTTTTTTGTTCATAGATTACCCTTTGATAGAATTAATCTTTTTAAAACGATTAACCTCATTAAATTAAGCACAAATCACCACATTTAGAAATGATTTTATAGGTCTTTTTAGAAGTTAAAGCAACCGAAAAAGCCTTTATTTCAAATAAATGTCTAAAAAACACATTACTATTCTAATCCTTGGTATCTTCTCACATAGCCATAAGTGTTTGAGGTTGTGCAATTATTAGTATTAGTCTTATTGCCCATATCGATTAAATCATAATAAGTAGCTGTCTTTAGATTGACTCTTTTACCGTTGCCATTCTGAAGATTAAGCTTCTCAGTATAGATTGACCAAGTAGTAGTCCAATAGCCATCAGTACTGGTCTTATAGTTCCATAACTGATAGGAATAGCCTCTCTTATCAAACCAGCCTAATGTTTCCTTCCAATCGCTTTCATTATCGAAGCAAGTGAATTCTCCGATTGAGTAAGGAACATCATTCTGATAATGCCCCCAGCCTTTCATTTCGTAATAGTCTAAGAAGAGCCAAGTAGGAAAATGATTCCAATTATAGATGTGAGCTTCATACTGAATGTTCTTCCAGGAATATTCATCAGGTGATATGTAGTTTGAGAAGTCCCAGACCCCTTCAATGGTGATGACATGATTATCGTTGTTGTTTCTAATGGCTTTATAAATCTTATCCATAATAGGATAAGCGGCTTGAGTAGTTCCGGCATTCTGATCATCGGGGTTAGAGCAAGGCTCGTTTAGTAGATCATAAGTGGCTATATACTTGCCTAAGTCTTTCTGAGTATTAGTGTAATAGGAAGAGATATAGTCCCAGATATCAACAGCAGCATTAATGTAGCTCTCATTAGACCAGAACTCAGCTTTCTGCATCAAGCCGGAATGCTCATAGCCGTTTTGGCTTCCTGGTACTCCATGAAGATCAAGAATCAAATAAAGATTATTGGTTTTGCATTCATTTAAGAACCAGTCAAAGTAAGAGAAGGCTTCCGTCTCACTCTTTCTTGAAAAGGTCTTATTTGTTTCATCATAGTTCAGGATATCTCTCCAATAGAAAGGAAGTCTAATAGCGTTATAGCCTAAGTCATTCTTAACGACTTTGAAATCATAGTCAGAGAACCAATTAGCACGATAGTTATCGATTAAAGAACTTCTTTGCTCACTAGTTAAATTAGGATTATCCTGTAAAGCTTTATAGGCAGTCTCCTGAGGTAACACCGGATACTGAGGGATATTATTAGAATCATAAACAATATTGCCATCTTCATCTAGCTTTTCTCCAGCACTATAAGGGACTAGCCAGCCTTCTGATACTAAGCAGGCGCCACAGTTAACTCCTTTAAGGATAAGACGTTTACCGTTCTTATCATATAAGGATGCTCCTTCCTGCTGAACTAAACCGGTATTGTTAGCAATAGTCTTATCTTTACTGACCGGATCAGAATAGGTTTTACATTTGATAGTTGTAATACCAACAAAAGATAGGGGAACAACAATAATCACTGCTAAGGCAATAAGAACAATCTTTAAGACCGTTCTTTTCTTCTTTTTCTTTTCAGGTACTTTTTTATTATCGGACATAATAGCCCTCCGCCTATTTATTATTTTACATCTTTTAATAACGTAGTTCCTCTTTCGCAAAAAACACAAAACTTAATATTTATACTATTCATATAATAATAGCTTTACCTAGAAGAATATCTATCCCTAGCAACTTCCAAAACCCTAAAGCATACAACTTGATTATTGAGTTTTTTGTCTTATACTATCTCCGTACTTATCAAGAACTAGGTAGAGTCAGTGAAAGAACCTAGTAGCAACTCTCATTATTGAGTAAGTGCTCTCTGATAGCAAGGTACCACGCCTTGAGCGATAAGCTGGAAGCCAAATGAGCCTTCCATAAATGTGGAGGGCTTTTTTTAATGCCCGAAATGAAAGGAGAAGTATTAGATATGTCCGATTCTAAGATTCTTTTTACAAGCGAGTCCGTAAGCGAAGGCCATCCAGACAAGATCTGCGATCAAGTGGCAGATGCTATCCTTGATGCTGTTCTAGCTAAGGATCATCAAGCCTATGTAGCCGTGGAATGCTTTGTCACTAAGCAGTTCCTTCTAATCGGAGGAGAAGTCCATACTAACGCCACTATTGATTATGAAAACATTGCCAGGGCCGTCATTAAAGACATCGGCTATGACAAAGATGAATTAGGCTTTAACTATAAAACCTTAAAGATCCTTAATATGATTCAGGATCAGTCTTCTGATATCAGGCAGGGAGTAGAAAAGAAGAATTATCTTGAAGAAGGCGCCGGTGATCAAGGAATCATGTTCGGTTATGCCACTTATGAGACTGAAGGCTATATGCCTTTAGCTATCACTATGGCCCACAAACTTGTAAGATACGCTACTAAATTAAGAAAAGAAGGTGTCTTTAAATATAGCCGTCCTGATATGAAATCTCAGGTCACTATCGACTATTCTTCTAACCCGATAAGAATTGATACTATCCTCATGTCCTGCCAGCATGATCCTGACTATGATGAAAAAGAATTCAAGTCTTTCATTCATGAGAAGATCATGAAGAAAGTCGCTTTAGATTTTGGAATGAATACTGACTTCAAAGTCTTAATTAATCCTACCGGTAAATTTGTTATCGGTGGGCCGGCTGGCGATACTGGATTAACCGGAAGAAAGATTATTGTCGATACCTATGGCGGAAGTGCCCGTCATGGCGGCGGATCATTCTCAGGGAAGGATCCTTCTAAAGTCGATAGAAGTGGAGCCTATATGGCTAGATATATAGCCAAGAATTTAGTGGCGGCCGGTGTAGCAAAGAGGATGGAAATCCAATTAAGCTATGCAATTGGCAAGGCTGAACCCTTATCTATTAATATATCCACTTTTAAGACTTCGAATTACAGCGATGAGAAAATCTTAGATGTCATAAATAAAGTCTTTGACTGCAGGCCGGGAGCCATTATTAAGAAATTCAATCTTAGGTATCCAACTTTTAAATATCGTGACTTAGCCGCCTATGGCCATTTTGGTAGACCAGATATTGATTTACCATGGGAAAAGCTAGATGAAGTAGATACAATTAAGAAGCTTCTTAAAGACTAATCTTTAAAGATAAAACAACTTTTAATCTATAAACAATCTTTGATTGAATCTAAATAATATAAAGAAGCTCTTTCTGGAGTTTCTCTATATTCGTTCTTGACCCACCATTTGCAGATTGTGACTAAATTTCCAGAGATAAATGCCAGAGATAATTCCTCTGGTATTTTTTTGGTGAGTTTGAGATTAGTTAAGCACCAAGAATGAAAGGCTTTCTGTAAACCATCATAGAAGTAATTTGAAGTGTCTCCTTGGATTAATCCACCAATTGAGAAAGAGGAATCTCTTATGTGATAAAGAATATGGCAGGCGAAATTTTGTAAATCATTGATTGAATGAGAAAAGTCATGAGTCTTTTCTTTTCCCTTATGTTCCTCCATGATATGCTCATGGAAATCCTTACAGACGGAATCTAATAAGTCTTCCTTTGTCTCAAAATGAGAATAGAAAGTACTTCTTCCGATATTGGCTTTATCGATAATGTTCTGAATAGTAATCTGGGAAAAACTCTTTTTTAGTAAGAGAGTATTAAAAGCTGCATAGATGCTTGCCTTAGTTTTGATTTCTCTTCGATCCATAAGTGCTCCTTTAATGAACAACAAAAGCCTTCATTGTTTGATAACTGACAAATACCAGTTAAGCGTTCTTCCTTGAAATAGAGATTTCTTTATAATTGAGTTAATGAACACTTTGTTCATTAATATTTTAAAGGTTTGCTACCTGAAAGAAAAGACCAAAAATGAAAAACAAAACTGCCATTTTCTTTGCTATCCTTGCCGCAATCTTCTATAGCCTCAGTATCCCCATCTCAAAGCTCTTGTTAATAGAGCTTCCCTCTACCATGCTAGCAGGGCTTCTTTATCTTGGAGCCGGATGTGGAATGAGCCTTCTTTATCCTTTTAGTAGATTAACAAAAGAAGGTAAAGAAGAGGCCAGCTTAGAAAAGTCTGATATCAAATACCTGCTTTTGATGCTGCTTCTTGATGTAATTGCTTCAGTTATGTTGCTTTTTGCCGTGGAAAAATGTTCTCCTTCAAGTGTCTCCTTATTAAGTAACTTCGAAATAGTCGCTACTTCCTTGTTTGCTCTTTTCCTCTTCAAAGAGAAGATTGGTCCATCTCTTTGGATAGGAATCGGTCTTATCACCCTAGCAAGTATTCTTCTCTCTTTTGATTTCAAAGAAGGAGTTTCCTTCTCCCTTTATTCCTTATTAGCATTAGGGGCTAGTCTTAGCTATGGATTAGAGAACAACTGTACTAAGGCTATTTCAAGCAAGAATCCTTTCCAGATTGTCATCATCAAAGGACTATTTTCAGGAATCATTGATATCATCATTGCTTTAATCATCGGTCAAAGAATTTCTAACTGGCTTTATGCTTTCTATGCTTTGCTCCTAGGATTTGGCTCCTATGGATTAAGTGTCTTCTTCTATGTCTTAGCTCAAAGATCTTTGGGGGCCAGTAAAACCAGTTCTTATTATGCTTTGGCTCCTTTTTTAGGAACCGCCTTATCTTTTATTATCTTTAAAGAGACACCTTATTTCACTTTCTATATAGCTTTATCCATCATGGTCGTAGGGTTGATCTTTGTGACTTTTGAGAGAAGGAATAAAACCCTCAAAGAAAAAGAAAATCTAAGCAAATAAGTGATGCTGTTATGAAAAAGCAATAGAAAGAATTAATGTAGTCATATCTTTGGACTTAATTAACTAGTTATCTAATAATATTGCCATAAAGGGAATTAATTGTTTGTATCTATAAGTCCCGATTTTTCCTTTAAAAAAGAAGGAACTATGACAAGTTCCAAAAAGAAAAAAGATAAGATTCTAACTAACGAAGGCGGGGCTCCAGTTGGAAATAACGACCACTCCTTAACTGCCGGACCAAGAGGCCCGTTGATGATGCAGGATGTCTGGCTTTTAGAAAAAATGGCTCATTTTGATTGTGAAGTCATCCCTGAAAGAAGAATGCATGCTAAAGGCTGGGGAGCTTATGGTCACTTTACTGTCACAAAAGATATCACTAAATACACGAAAGCGGCTTTATTCAGTAAAGTCGGAAAGAAAACCGGCCTCTTTATCAGATTCTCAACTGTTGCCGGTGAAAGAGGAGCAGCTGATGCCGAAAGAGATATTAGAGGTGTAGCCGTAAAGTTCTATACCGAAGAAGGCAACTGGGACCTAGTCGGAAACAATACCCCTACTTTCTTTATTAGAGATGTCCGGCATTTTGCTGATTTAAACAGAGCCGTCAAACGTGATCCCTACACTGGTATGAGATCAGCTGAGAACAACTGGGACTTCTGGACGCTTCTTGCTGAATGTTTCCATCAAACCACGATTGTTATGTCAGACAGAGACATACCTGATGGCTTCAGGCATATGAACTTCTTCGGTGAACATACCTACAGTATGTACAACGCCAAGAATGAAAGCGTCTGGGTAAAGTTCCATTTCAAAACTGAACAGGGAATCAAGAACCTTACCGATAAAGAAGCCGCTATGCAGTGTGCCAGCGATCGAGAAAGCTTTGCCGAGATTTTTTCCATGCCATCAAAGAAAAGAACTTCCCTAAATGGAAGATGTATATCCAGGTCATGACTGAAGATCAGGCTAAGAAGCATTATGAGAATCCTTTTGTTATAACTAAGATTTGGAGACATAAAGACTATCCTTTGATTGAAGTCGGAGAACTAGTCCTTGATAGATGGCCGGATAACTATTTTGCTGAAGTTGAGCAGGCACCTTTCACTCCTGCCCATGTCGTTCCTGGAATAGGTTTCTCCCCTGATAAATTCCTCCAAGGAAGACTATTCGTCTATGGCGATGCTCAAAGATACCGTCTAGGTGTTAACTATAATCAGATTCCTGTCAACCAAGCTAAGCATGCAGTCGTCAAAGACTATCACCGTGATGGCTATATGAGAACCGATGGCAACTATGGAAGAGCTCCTGCCTATGCTCCTAATAGTGAAGGCTATTGGACAGCCACTCCTGAAGTTATGGAGCCTCCGCTTCCAATAGAAGACGCTATGTGGAGATATGATCCAGCAAGTGATCCTACCGATGACTGCTATCATTCGGGAGGCGACTTATACCGCATCATGAATGAAACCGAAAAAGAAGCCTTAATTGGAAACACTGCTAGAAATATCGCACCTTGCTCCGAAAACATCAAATACCGTCATGCGGTCCATTGCTCTTGGGCTGACCCTGACTATGGGACAAGAATCACCAAAGCCTTAAAGCTTGGTTTGAAGAAAGTTAAGAAACTAGCTAAGGGCAACCATGATGAGTTAGTTAAAGCCACTCTTCCGGGCGGTAAGTTTAAGACCAAGACCTGTGAGATGAACTGTGCTTGCTGCAAGAAGCCCTGTATCGAGCAAAAATACTTAGATGAGATGAAGTAGTTCTTCTTAAATAAAAAAGATGGCTATTTGATTTAATCCAGTAGCTATTTTAATTTACCTGTATCAGAAGATTCTTTCCGTAGATAATTCATCAAAGAGATGAATTTTATCCATATTGAAGACCATCTTGATGTCTTCATCGGAGAAGACATCCTGATTAGCAGAGAACTTGGCGACAAACAGAGTATCACCGATTTCTGAATGGACATGGTATTCATTGCCTAATAGTTCACTGATGCTGATTTTGGCATCAAAGGGTTCGCTCTTGTTAATTACTAGCTGGGAGTTATTGTCTTGAGCGATATCTTCAGGACGGATACCAAAATTCAGGTTTGCGGAATTAGTATCTTTAATACTTTGATAGTGTTCAATAAGCTTAGCGTTCTTCTTTTCATCATTTTCTAAGACTTCGACTTGATCCGCCTGAGCAGGATCAGCTTTTAGTTTAGAAATTCTAGTGCCTAGAAGCATCTGAACTGCTTTTAAGTCTACTAATTTCTTATCGTAGTATTTGTTTAAGTCTTCGATATTCTGCTGGCTTAGATTTAAGACATGATTGTTTGCAAAAGTGACTTGTCCGTTACGGTAGATGACTGGGAAGATATTTATGCCTGGCGCACCAATAAAGGTAGATACAAAAAGGTTAGCCGGATGATTATAGATTTCCTTAGGCGTTCCAATCTGCTGAATAACGCCCTTCTCCATAACCACAATTCTAGTAGCCATCGTCATAGCTTCAGTCTGATCATGAGTGACATAGATAGTAGTAGCACCAATAGAGCGGTGAAGCTTAACAATCTCGGCTCTCATCTGGGCTCTTAATTTAGCATCAAGGTTAGAAAGCGGCTCATCCATTAAGAAGACCTTGGCATCCTTTACAATAGCTCGACCTAAGGCGACTCTCTGTCTTTGACCGCCAGATAAAGCATTAGGCTTTCTATCTAAGTATTCATCAATCTCAAGGATCTTAGCTGCCTTCATGACTCGATCATCAATTTCTTGCTTTGGAAGATGCTGCATTTCAAGCCCGAAAGCCATGTTTTCGTAGATAGTCATATGCGGATATAAAGCATAGGACTGGAAAACCATAGCCACTTTACGATTTTTAGGCTCTAAGTCATTGGCATACATGCCATTGATGTATAAGTCACCTGCCGTAATATCCTCTAATCCAGCAATCATTCTTAAAGTAGTAGATTTACCACAGCCAGAAGGACCGACTAAAACAATGAATTCCTTTTCTTTGATATCAAGATTGAAATCAAAGACGGCCTGAACATGATTAGGATAGATTTTATTGATATGGCAAAGAGAAATGGCATAGCCTTTCGGAGCTATTTTTTACTTCTTGCGGTTTTCCTCTTCCTGTTTCAGCATGTCCCTATGGACAAGCTCTCTTTTCTTCTCAAGAAGCTTTTCTTCCTTTTCTTCTTCAAGAGCCTTCTCATCGGAATTCTTGTTTTCTTTCTTATCCTTCTTGAAATTCTTGAATAAATTGAACATGTGTTTACTCCTTTAAGAATAGGGAGCTGCTTTATCGGGCAGCTCCCTAATTAATCCCTAATTGTTAGGCAACAACAATAGCACCGATAAGAGTGGAGAAGTCACCAGTCAAAGTGATAGTGACATTAGTGCTTCCCATAGTGAAGGAGAACAAAGTAGAAGAGGTATCGGCATACATCTTGTAGTCATTAGTAGCCCAAGTATAGACATAGAAGGAATAGACATCTCCTTCGGCTAAACTAGCAGCAGTAGTATAGGTATAAGTACCGGCATCAGCATCAACAGCAGTCATAACGTTCCAGTTTGCACCATTGACAATCTGAACATCTCCGTGGCCAGAAGGCAAATTGGTGAAGGTGACATTAAAAGTAGCAGTCAAGGTTCCAGTAGGAGCAACCGGCTGAGCGGCAAAGGTAAATCCAGTGATATCGACTTCAGTGGTATCGGCAGTAATCGGATAGAAGACATTTTCGATTGAAGAGTTCCAAAGCTGACTGGAATTATCAGCAAGAGCGACATAAGGAGTAATCTTTAATGTAGAAGTACCAATACCGACATTGGATAAAGTATAAGTGAAGTAATCATCGGTGTAATCATCAGTGGTGGAATTATCGTTTCTGCTTAAAAGAACACTACTGCCATCGATAGAATCCCACATACCAACATAAGTGGTTTTCAATAAGGAAGTTCCATCAACGAAGGTAAATCCTGAAATCTTTACGGTAACAGAAGCAACTGTAGTAGGAACATCGAAAGTAGCAGCAAGAGCTACAGCAGTAGTTCCTTCTACGAAGGTATAGGTTCTAGCAGCATTATCAACACTTTCAGTATTGACATTTCTCCAGCCAAAGGTTGTGGCATCATCATAATAGATATTATAAGACAAAGTCTGATCAAATTCGCAGTCCTTTAAGGTAATGGACCAAGTAGAATCAGCATTCTTTGTTAAGACTTTGTATCCCCAGGCGGTATCAGTTCCAAAGGCAGCACTAGCAATCCATAAAGCCTTGCCGTCTTCAAAAGAAGTAACGCCGGAAGTTGAAGCAAAAGCAGGAGTTACTGTAAAAGTGACATCCTCAGTAGTAGCAGCAATAGTCAAAGTGATCTTTCCGCTAGTATAGCCAGTAGCAGAGACGGTGATATCAACACTGCCGGCTGCCACACCAGTAACTACACCAGCTGAAGTGACAGTAGCCTTAGTCTCATCAGAAGAGGCAAAAGCTAAAGTATCACTGACATTCTTGCCTGAGCATTTTACGGTAAGAGTAATGCTGGCTCCGACATAGACTTTGGTGTCGGCGGCAGTAACGGTCAAAATCTTCTCGGCAACAGTAGTTGAAGTTGAAGTTGAAGCAGCCGGAGAGGAAGAAGAAGTCTTGTTTCCGCAGCTAAATAATCCCACACCTAATAGACAAAGAGCAGCGATGGAAGTAAGAGTAACCGTCATTCTACGTGTTTTCATAATTATAACCTCCTTTATATTTGCTTTAATTATGATTTGCTGAATAGACCTTATTGAAAACTGCTAAACTGCCAAGCGCCTTACCGTTATAAGAGAAGAAGGCCTGATTCGACCAACTAGACAAAGTAGTTGAATCACCCCAGCCACAGCCGGCAAGAGGAAGCCAGGCTCCTTCCCAGTAGAAGGCTCCATAACCATTGCTAATTGAATGAATAGCATTAAGAGTATCCCTATACATCTTGGCCTGTCCTTGAATTGAGCAAGGATAGCCAGTAACTGGCTTAATCGTCTCATTAGTGCTTGTGAAGGAATTGTTAGCATTAGAATCAAGCTCGTATGTGAAGATTAAGCCAGTTAC
>ENA-UOOE01002167-UOOE01002167.1-fermentation-metagenome-genome-assembly--contig:-NODE-2167-length-14682-cov-3.664866_pt1 | contig 14682 bp, 15 predicted proteins | sample MGYA00245776_ERZ724021 | MGnify/ENA primary metagenome ERZ724021 (study PRJEB28704, sample SAMN03018321) | fermentation metagenome | biome: anthropogenic terrestrial biome; feature: soil; material...
CTTTTCCTTATGAGAATCTACAGTGCTTTCTTCTACTAGTTTATACCCTGATTTATCTACTGCATTTTTTATTTCTGTTAATCTAACTTTTGAAGGCTCAAAAGTTATGTTTAATTTTTCAGATGCAAAATTTACGTTGGCCTCAATAACTCCATCTAATCTTTTACAAGCTCTTTCTACAGCCTTTGCACAAGCTGCACAGGTCATTCCCTCTATACTTAAAGTTTTAGTAGTAGATTCTACTAAAGCTTTATAACCAGCCTTCTCCACAGACCTTTGAACATCCTCTAATTTAGCCTTTGTGTCATCATAAGTTAAACTTAACTTTTCTGAAGCAAAATTTACATTAGCTTCAGTAACTCCTTCTACTTTTTTTGCTGACCTTTCTACGGCTCTAGCACAAGCTGCACAGGTCATTCCCTCTATATTTAAAATTTCATTTTTCATAATTTATCTCCTTACCCTGTGATATTTTAAATGTGCATCTATTTTTTGGGATCTTTGTTTTTACATCCTTTGTTATCTTTATTTAAGCCACAGCAATCTAGTTTTCCATTTCCAGGGAAAGTCTTGCTATTTTCATCTGCTAATTTTTTTATAAATCTTTTAAATACATTTTTCATATATTCCATCTCCTCTATTTATCCATAAGCTTTTGTAATACATCCATTATCTCTTCCACTTTTTCTTCACCAGAATCATGAAGAAAAGCGTCCTTTACACAATGATTCAAATGTTGTTTAAGTATTAGCATGTTAGATTTTTTTAACAGAGCCTGTGCTGCTATTATTTGATTAGATATATCTATACAATACCTTCCTTCTTCTATCATCTTTATTATGCCCTCAATCTGGCCTTTAGATGTTTTCAAAAGTTGTAATGCTTTTTTCTTTTCTTCATTCATAATTTGCCTCCCATATACCCCCCATATGTACAGGGGCATATTTTTATTATATACCCATTGATAATAAATTTCAACTGCTATATAAATTCTTTCTCATTAATTTTTACAGCATAATAATATTATTTACTTATGAAGAAATTATAAAGAAAAATAAAGATATTTAGTGACAGGAATACTTTCCTTCTCAAATCACTAAATATCTTTTAACTCATTAACCCAATAGATTATTAGATAATTTTTTAAATACAATGGTTACCTTAGTTCCTTTTCCCCATTGACTTTCTGCATTGATAGAAGCTGAATGAAGAGTTAATATTTTCTTTACTATAGTTAAACCTATACCGCCGCCTTCCCTTTCATGTCTACTTTTATCTCCCCTATAAAGTCTTTCAAATATGAAAGGCAAATCCTCCTTTTTTATTCCTATTCCATTATCAATAACTTCTACTATAAACTGTTCCCTATTTTCTTTAATGTTAACCCATATACTGCCACCTTTTTCTGTAAACTTTATAGAATTGGAAAGTAAATTTATAAATACCTGCTTTAGTTTATTTTCATCTCCTAAAATGTAATAATCTTTATAATTCTCTTTATCATAATATATTTCTAGTCCCTTATCCTTTATTGTAATAAGAAAATCATTAACTACGGAGTAAATCACTTTATTTAAAGAAACCTTTTCCATACTCATAGTTACTGATTCTTCTTCAAATTTCTTTAGAACATTTAAATTATCCAACAGTTTTCCAAATCTTATAACCTCATCATTTAAGCTTGCTAAACCTTCATCAGTAATAGGAAACACACCATCTATCATAGCTTCCAAATTATTTTGAAGCACATTAAGTGGTGTTCTTATTTCATGAGAAATATCTGAGACTAACCTTTTCCTCAATGTATCTTGTTTTTTTAATTTTTCTCTTAAATCATTTATGCTATTTTCTAGATTTCTTAACTCTACTATATTGCTATGTCCATTATAATTTACATCATAATTTCCTTTAGATAATTCCATAGATAAATCTGCAACCTTCTTTATAGGACTGGAAAATTCCTTGGAAAGATATAAACTTATAATTATGGTTATGATTATAGTAAATATTACACTAGCTAAAATACTTTTATTAATTTGAGATTTAAAATTTATATCCTCTTCAGAAAGTAACAATGAGCAATACTGCCCTAAAGATACATACCCTACAACACTGTCTCCGTTCTTTATGTCATATGTCTTTGCAGTATATACTCCTTTATTTCTTCCCATCATATTTTTCATATGCATTTTAGCTCTAATTTCGTTTGGATCCATACTCCAAATTACACTTTTATCCTTATCCATAAGGGTTAAACAATAATTGCTCATATAAGCCTCATGCATTAGTTCTTCCCCTGAATTACTCTTCCATTTACCATCATTTTTATATATTTGTTCAAAGTATTGTACTATCCTATTATCTCTTTTTTCTTGAGTATCTGCCATATACTTTTTGAAAGTACTATTTATTGTAAGATTTACAAATAAAGCTGATAATATTAGCGCAGATAGTGATGAAAATAGTATAAACATTAATATCTTTTTCCTTATGCTTTGCATTAAATATCACCACCAAATTTATAGCCTACCCTAGTTACAGTTAATATATACTTTGGATTTTTGCTATCTTCCTCGATTTTTTTCCTAATATTTTTTATATGCACATCTACTGTTCTATCAAAGCCTTCAAAATCCATATTAAAAGCTGCCTCTATAAGCATCTCTCTAGTAAAAACCTTCCCTTTATTAGAAGCTAAGGTGTAAAGAATTGCAAATTCATTTGGAGTTAAATTCACATCCTTACCTTTAACCTTTACCATTCTTTCCTCTTTAAATATCTGTAAATTACCATTATCAAAAGACAATGCTTCAAAACTACTGCCTTTAATCCTTCTGAATAGTGCATTAACACGAGCAGTAAGCTCTCGCGGGCTAAAGGGTTTTACCAAATATTCATCTGCTCCTATATTGAGTCCCTCTATTCTATTGCTTAAATCCCCCTTTGCTGTAAGCATAAATATATGTACATCTGAAATATTTCTAATTCTTTCACATATTTCTTCTCCATCGATATCAGGTAACATTAAATCTAATATCACTAACTGGAAATCTTCCTTCTTAAACAGTTCTAATCCTTCTATGCCTTTTACGGTACACCAAACTCTATATCCTTCCTTTTCTAAGTAGGCCTTTAAAACCATAGATACTTTTTCTTCATCCTCAATAATCAATATGTTTCCCATAATTTATCACCCTTTGTAAAATAAATTAACTAATTATAATATAATAACAGAAATTTATAAAGATTTTTTGAAGATCTTATGAAGTGAATATTCTTCATAGTTCCTTCACATGTTCTTATTATAATTTAGATAACAAAATAATACATTTTAAATTAAAAATAAAAGGAGGATTTATATGTTTAATTGTTTATACGGTGCATCTAGATTTGGTGTTAATGGTGCTAATGGCTTTAATGGCTTTAATGGTTGGTTAATATTAATGCCTCTGTTTAGATTAGCTTTAATGGCGGGTGCTATTGTGTTGATCTTTAAATTCTTTAAAAAATATACTAAAAATAGAGAAGCTTTAAAAATATTGGCTTCTAGATATGCTTCTGGGGAAATAACTGAAGAAGATTATGTTAACAGGAAAAAGTTTTTAGATGAAAAATAGGCCTTAAAAATAAGGCCTATTTTTTTATTTAACTCTTCTGCCAGTTAAAAAATCACTTCCATTTAACATGGATATCTTTATAACATCTCCTGTATGTGGGGCATGAATATAAGCTCCATTACCTATGTACATTCCAACATGATGAGGATTATCATAGGTTCCAAAAAACACTAAGTCACCTGGCTGTAGTTCACCCATTGAAACCTGAGTTCCATTATTTATTTGCTCATATGTAGTTCTTCCGATTGGTATGCCAAAGTGTGCATAAACATATTGTACAAAGCCTGAGCAATCAAATCCTGGTACTGGGGTTGTCCCTCCCCAAACATAAGGAGTTCCTAAAAAGTTTGAAGCATAGGCTATAACGTTATTACCTGATATAGTTGCTGCACCTCTAGATGGAGTATAATTAGATGAAGTCTGCCTAGATGAAGTCTGCTTAGATGAAGTCTGTTTAGATGGAGTATTCTCAGATGGAGTATATCTAGGTGCTGATTCTCTAATGGTTTTAACTTCCTCGGTAGCTTTAGCTAGTTGTTTTTGGTCTTCACCAATCTGTCCTTCTATTGATTCTTCCTTACTCTTTAAATCAGCTAATAGCTTGTCCTGTTCTTTTTTAGCTCCATTTACTTGACTCAGCTTTTTTTCATTTTCTTCTTTTAGTGCTAATAAGCTTCCTTTTTCCTGTTGTAAAGTTTTCTTTTTATTCTCTAAAACATTTTTTTTGGAATTTAAATCCTGAACTACCTTTTTATCATATCCAACTAAGGTTTTAACAGTTTCTACCTTATCTATTAAATCCCCAATTCCATTTGCCTCAAAAAGTATATTCAGGTAACCATCTGTTCCACTTACATACATAGCCCTAATCCTATCATTAAATAATTCTTTTTCTTTCTTTATATCTTCTTCACTTTTTTTAATTTCTTCTTCTGTAGAGGTCATATTTTTTTCTGTTTTTGTAATTTTATTTTTATTATTTTTAACATCCATCATAATGCCTTCTATTTGATGGTCTAAGTCTTCCACTTTGATTTCATTTTTGCTAATTTCCTGTTGGACACTGCTTAAAGAATTCTTATGTTGCTGTAGGTTACTTTGGATAGCATCTGATGGTGCTGCTAATACTTGAGCACTAGTAGAAACGACCATTACCAAAGATACTATAGTACATTTAATTTTTTTATTCATTCGTTATCCTCCTATCAAAAAATATAAATTTCTACACCACTTCCTTGGGCATAAAATAGTTACATATATATTATAAACAAAAGGTCATATAATTTCAAATCCATGAAATTACATGACCCTTTGTTATTATTTAATTCCAATGCTTTTCTCTTTAAAACAATATGATCCTCTATATTTATTTTTTCTTTTCTTTGGAGCAAATAAGATTTTTATCCTCTGAGTCAATTTCATTCCTTGAAGGTAAAATTTACAACAAATCTTTTCCTGAAGCACCCATCTGTACTCTATGCCCTGTGCTCTGCAAGTCCCTTCCACTCTCTATCCAATATTCCATATAAATATATATCATATCTTTCACCATCTCTAAAAACAGCTTCCCTATATGTACCTTCTCTTTTAAAGCCCAATCTTTCATAAAGCCTTATGGCTCTCTCATTATAGCTTATGGTAATAAGCTGCAGCCTATGTAGGTTAAGCTCCCTAAAGGCAAAATCCATAACAAGACTTAATGCCTCTTTCCCATAACCTTTTCCACGCTGCTTTAAATCTCCTATGCCAATGGCAATACCCCCTACTCCATTATTCCAACTTATCCTTTCAATTTCTACATAGCCAATCATGGGGCCATCGCTTTCTTCTCTAATGGCAAAAAAATAATTATTAGGATTGTTTATTTCTTCTAAAAGCCATTCTTTTATTTTCCACTTAGATAATGGAGCTGCTGCATTAAAATCAAATACTCTTAGAAAAGTAGTATCTTCATACCATTTGGTTACTGTACCAATATCCTCTTCTCTAAGGGATGTAATTTTAATTCTATTGCTTTTTAACAAATCATCTTTTAACATTATTATCACAACCTCTATTCTATTTTCCATTCTCCAGTAAATTATATATTAAGTAAGAATCAGTAGCAAATGGATAAAATAAAAAGATTGCGATGCAATCTTTTTAAGTTGACAGATGACAACTGAAAAAGCAATTAATTACTCTAACGGTTCCTTATCATTTTTAGATTTTTCTAATCTATCTTTATACACAATTCTATAATCTAATTTTTCATCTGTACCAAGGGACTCCAGGTTAGCTTTTTTTACTTTTTCAACCCAATTTTTAAAATGGTCTTTCATAAACTTCACCTCACAATATAAGTTCATAATTTTCATGCTTATCTGAAACTTATTCTTCCCATATTTTAATAATTCATAAATAATATTTTTACTTGTTAATTTTCATCATTTTTTTAACATTTTTTTATTTATATATATATTTCAAAATATTCTTTTTTAACTTAAAAACTACACAATTCATTATTCAATATATATAAAATATATGAAATAAAAAAATCATTCTGTTTATTCCATAAAATATTGTGTGGGGTTCAAATATATGATAAACTATTAACGTAAAAACATAGTCTAATTTTGTTATTTATTGTTTAAAAATTGAATAATTTAGTTTAATTAATATTTAAAAGTGAGGTTGTTCATATGGAGTCAAGTAATTTTATTCTGAGTTTAGCTATTATACTGTTTAGTACAAAAGCTTTGGGTCTAATAACTAAACGTTTTCAAATTCCTCAGGTGGTTGGGGCACTACTTGCAGGTCTTATTTTAGGTCCAGCTGTTTTGGGAATAGTTCACGAATCCGAGACTATATCTGAATTATCCAAATTAGGTGTAATCGTATTAATGTTCGGTGCAGGTCTAGAAACAGATTTAGATGAATTAAAAAAATGTGGAAAAGCTTCTCTTATTATCGCAGTGATTGGGGTACTGGTACCATTAGTTGGCGGATTCTTAGTTGCAAATTTCTATAATAATTCTGGAAACATTTTTGGCGGGGATTCCAAAATGGTTATAGAAAATATTTTTATTGGAGTAATACTTACTGCCACATCCGTTAGCATTACTGTGGAAACTCTTCAAGAAATGGGAAAATTAAAAACTTCATCTGGAACGGCAATACTAGGAGCGGCAATAATTGATGATATATTAGGAATAGTTATATTAACTATAGTTACAAGCATGTCTAATCCTTCTATTAATTTAACCATTGTATTATTAAAAATAGTTGCATTCTTTATACTATCCGGTGTTGTAGCTTTTGTATTTCACTATATATTTTCAAAACTTTCCAATATATGTGGCGAAAAAAGAAGATTGCCTATTTTTTCCCTTTCCTTCTGTTTGATAATGGCCTATGTAGCTGAACATTATTTCGGTGTTGCCGATATAACAGGCGCTTACATTGCTGGTCTTATTATATCCCGTACTCCAGTTTGTCATTACGTGGAAAAGAGGATAAGCGTAGTATCCTATATGCTTCTCTCCCCAATATTCTTTGCTAATATTGGAATAAATACAACAATAGAAAATATGAATATGGCTATGATAGTTTTTACTTTAATTCTACTAGTTGTAGCTGTGTTAACAAAAATAATAGGCTGTGATCTAGGAGCTAGAATCTGTGGTTATACTAAGGAAGAGTCCTTACGAATAGGAGTAGGAATGATTTCCAGAGGAGAAGTAGCCTTAATTGTTACAAACATTGGTGTTTCCACTGGAATTTTACAAAATAAATTTTTGGCCCCTGTAATACTTGTGGTTATTGTAACAACTATTATCACACCTATACTTTTAAAAATAGTATATTCCAATAAGAACATTCTAAACAACATAAAAAGTGCAGAACAAGTATCTTAATTTTCAAAAGAACCTGGTACAAGCTTATCAGGTTCTTTTTATTATCTAATAAAAATATTGACTTAATATATGAATTAGGTATAATATATTACCATACCAACATAATAGGAATAGTATGTATTAAAAGTGAGGTAAATTTTATGGCACAACATATATTTTCAAGAACAGAATTACTTATAGGAAAAGAAGCTCTGGAAAAACTTAATAGAAGTACTGTGGCAGTATTCGGTATAGGCGGAGTTGGCAGCTTCGTAACAGAAGCTTTAGTGAGATCTGGAATAGGTAATCTTATATTAATTGATGATGACACTGTTTGCCTTACCAATATTAATAGGCAGATAATTGCTGATCATTCTACTATAGGTAAAGCTAAGGTAGAAGTTATGAAGGAAAGGATTTTAAAAATTAATCCAAAATGCAATGTAAGAACCTTCCAAACATTTATAAAAGAAGATAATATAGATGAAATAATACCTAAAAATGCAGATTATGTTGTAGATGCAATTGATACTGTTTCCTCTAAATTATCTCTAGTTGTCTGGTGCAAAAATAATAATGTTCCCATAATAAGCTCCATGGGAACTGGAAACAAATTAGATCCAACTAGATTTAAAATAGCTGATATATATGACACAAAAATATGTCCTCTAGCCAAAGTTATGAGATATGAATTACGAAAAAGAGGTATTAAAGATTTAAAGGTTTTATATTCTGAAGAAATTCCTATAAAGCCAAAATCTGATGAAATTACAACCTGTAAAGAAAGCTGCGTTTGCAGTGATGGCAGTAAAAAATGTACTGCTAAAAGACAAATTCCTGGCAGCATTTCCTTTGTACCACCTGTAGCAGGTATGATTATTGGCGGTGAGGTTATAAAAGACCTAATTTCAAAAGATTAAGAAACAACTTTTTTGAAATAGTAAATAAAAAATAATAAAGAATAAATATGGATGATTTTCTTCCGCTACTCTATAGAAAATCTTCAATTTTAAATTTCTTTTAAGTAAGTTTAAATAGAATTTTTAACAATTAAAAATTTTTCGTAATGTTAATGAAGAAAAATTGTCCTTATTTATTATTTATTCTCTATTAGTTATTATTTAAAGCTTTTCTGTAGTGTCACGAAAGAAAAGCATCCCTAACTGTCAATTGTCAACTACTATTCCAAATATCCTTGTAACTTCCTAATTCTGTTTGGATGTCTTAATTTTTTTATAGCACTATTTTCTATTTGTCTTATTCTTTCCCTAGTTAAATTAAACTCCCTTCCAATTTCCTCTAGAGTTCTTGACTTACCATCATCTAATAACCCATATCTCAATCTTACAATTCTCTCTTCCCTTGGTGATAATGTTCCTAAAATATTAGTTAAAATATCTCCCAGCATAGATGTTGCAACACTTTCGTCAGGAATATATCTTTCATCTGCTATAAAATTTTCTAAATAGCTATCTTCACTATCCCCTATAGGAGTTTCCAATGAAATTGGCTCTTGAGATACAGCATATACCTTTTTTACCTTTTCTAAAGGAATTTTTAATTCCTCAGCTATTTCTTGTTCAGAAGGCTCCCTATCCAACTCTTGTTCTAATTCTTTCTTTACCTTGATTACTTTATAAATTAGTTCATTCATATGTACAGGTATTCTTATAGTCCTTGATTGATCCGAAATAGCCCTTGTTACAGCTTGTTTTATCCACCAAGTAGCATAAGTGCTAAATCTATAACCCTTTCTATAATCAAATTTTTCCACAGCCTTCATTAGCCCTATATTTCCTTCCTGGACTAAATCTAAAAAAGTTAAACCTTTCCCTACATACTTTTTAGATATACTTACTACCAGCCTTAAGTTAGCTTCAATAAGTTTATTCTTTGCCTCCTCATCTCCCTGTTCAATTCCTTTTGCCAACTCTACTTCTTCTTTCTTTGACAAAAGATCAACCTTTCCTATTTCTTTAAGATACATATTTATATAATCTTCTTTATCGCTTAATTCTTCAATATTCAAAAAAACCACCCTCACATAATTTATTGAAAAAAATACCCACCTTATATACTTCAATATATTACTCTTTTATCCTTCTTTATTAAATAGAATTTAATGAATTGTTACAAATTATTCAACATTTATACAAAAACTATACAATATTATTATGGAATTAACATTTAAAATTTTCAAAAAGTATTGACTTATAAAATTTAAAAGCATATCATATGAACATGTAATATTGTTAAAATGTGCTATTAATAGTTAAAGGGGTGAATTCCTTTGTTTATAGATAAAGAAGCTTTTAAGAATGACTTTAAAAAAAAGATTATAAATATGTATGCTGAGGACATTGAGGAATGCTCTCCCTCCCATAAATATTTTGCCTTAGCTTCTTTAATAAGAGATTACACTTCGGAAAATTGGCTAAACACAAATAAAAAATATACTAATAATAAGGAAAAGCAAATATATTATTTTTCTATGGAATTTTTAATTGGAAGGCTTCTTCACAGTAATCTCCTTAATCTAGGCATAAGAGATGCTTGTAAAGAAGCTTTAAGTGACTTAAAGATAGATTTGGATGAGTTAGAGGAAATTGAAAATGATGCAGGTTTAGGTAATGGCGGACTTGGAAGATTAGCTGCTTGTTTTCTTGATTCCATGGCCTCTTTAGGTATTGCAGGTCATGGTAATGGTATAAGATATACCTACGGCCTTTTTGAACAGCAAATAGAAAATGGCTACCAAGTAGAGGTACCAGATAACTGGTTAAAGGAAGGCAATATGTGGGAAGTAAGAAAAGAAAATAAAGCTGTTAAAGTTAATTTTGGCGGTAAAGTAATGCCCACCATGGAAAATGGCAAGCTAAAATTTTTACAGCAAGATTGTGAAACTATATTGGCTGTACCCTACGATACCCCAATAATAGGCTATGATAACTCTACTGTAAATACATTAAGGCTTTGGAGTGCAGAACCTTTAAATAAAGATTTTGATTTTGAATCATTTTCTCGAGGTGAATACTCAAAAGCTACAGAATATAAAACATTAATAGAATCCATATCTCAAGTGCTATATCCTGATGATTCAAGGCAAGAAGGAAAAATTTTAAGGCTAAAACAGCAATATTTCTTCGTAAGTGCAGGATTACAAAGTATACTCAGAAGATATAAAAAACTTGGGGAACCTATAAATAACTTTCATAAATATATAGCTATACACATAAATGACACTCATCCTTCTTTAGCCGTGGCTGAACTTATGAGACTTCTTATAGATGAAGAAAATCTTGCTTGGGATGAAGCTTGGTATATTACTACTAATACCATTGCCTATACAAATCACACTATTTTATCAGAGGCTTTGGAAAAATGGCCTATAGATATATTTAAGACACTTCTTCCTAGAATATATATGATAGTTGAAGAAATTAACAGAAGATTCACAGATGAAGTAAGAGAACGATATAAGGATGAAAATAAGGTTAATAATATGGCCATTATAGGAAATGGACAAATAAGAATGGCTCATTTAGCCATAGTAGGCAGTCATTCTGTAAACGGCGTGGCAAAGCTTCATACCGAACTTTTAAAATATCAGGAATTGAAGGATTTTAATGAATTTTATCCTAATAAGTTTAATAATAAAACCAATGGTATTACCCATAGAAGATGGCTTCTTCAAGCAAACCCTAAATTATCAAATTTAATAAATGAAACCATTGGGGATTCTTGGATAAAAGAGCCTAATAATCTCATTCTATTAAAACCTTTTGCAGAGGATTATTACTTTAGAAAAAAATTTGAAAAAATAAAGTTAGAAAATAAAATAGCCTTTTCAAATTATGCCAAGTCCACTTACGGTATGGATATAGACCCTAATTCCATATTTGATGTGCAAGTAAAAAGGCTTCATGCTTATAAAAGACAAATATTAAACCTATTTAATATAATGGATTTGTATAGAAGACTTAAAGAAAATCCAAATTTAGATATAGTTCCAAGAACCTTTTTCTTTGGTGCTAAAGCTGCTCCATCTTATTACCTAGCTAAGAAAACCATTAAACTTATAAATACAGTGGCTTATAAAATAAATAACGATACTGAAATACATGGTAAAATTAAAGTATTCTTTTTACCTAACTATTCTGTATCTTTAGCAGAAAAAATAATTCCATGTGCCCAAGTTAGTGAGCAGATTTCTACTGCTACTAAAGAAGCCTCCGGCACTGGAAATATGAAATTTATGATGAATGGTGCATTAACCTTAGCTACTTTAGATGGTGCCAATATAGAAATAAAGGATGCAGTTGGAGATGAAAATATAGTTATTTTTGGCATAAGAAAGGAAGAGGTTTTAGATTATATAAAAAATAAAAATTATAATTCTTACGAATTCTATAATAATGACTTTAGACTTAAATACATTTTAGACTCACTGATTAATGGTTCCTTAGGAGTTCCTTCGAATGAATTTATTGACATTCATAATTCTTTACTAAAAAATAATGATGAATTTTTCGTGCTAAGGGATTTTTCTTCCTATGTGGAAGCTCAAAATAAGGTGGATTACCTTTATAGAAATAGAGATAATTGGAACAGAATGTGCATAAACAATGTAGCCCACTCTGGAATATTCTCTTCGGATAACACTATAAAAAGGTATTATGAAGATATTTGGAAATAGCACCCATAGGGTAAAGAAACCACCTAGATTTGATTAAATCCTAGGTGGTTTTTACTTTAAGCTTTTTTGTAGTATAAAGATCAAAAAGGCCCCTTAACTGTCAATTGTCCTCTGTCAACTGTCAACTAAAAAAGTGTCCTGAACTTTTTTACAGTCCTCTATAAAGCTCACTTTTGTAGTTATAGCCTTCCTTTAAAATTTCATCAATAGTATGGATTAGCTTATCTTTATCAAATGGTAAAGTTCCCTTCAATGATACATAGTTGGAAGCATGGTTACTTCTAAATATGCAATTTGTTACCTCCGTATTTTGAAGTAAGACTTTTGTTTCTAACATTACCTCCTCAGGTGTTAATAAATTAAATTCTCCACTAGCTACCTTATCTGTTATTTCTGTGCCCGGCTCCAGCATTAGGGTTAAAAGCCCTATAAAATCGGGATTTATTTCAGAAATAACCTTTCCTGTCTCTACACCATGATTATATAGCTTGTCTTTTCCGCCAATGCCTGATATAACTGTTAAAGACAATGGTATTCCACTTTTCTTTACTTTTTTGCCAGCTTCAATCATTTCTTTTTGAGTAACACCTTTATTTATATCCTTTAAAATTTCCTCACTGCCACTTTCTAAGCCCATGTATATTATACCTAGGCCTAATTCCCTTAATTCCTGTAAATCCTCTAAAGACTTTCTCAAAATATCCTTAGGCGTAGCATAAATGCCTACCCTGTTACATTGTGGAAATAGCTCTTTTATTTTAATCAATATGCTTTTTAAATGATCTGTGGGAAGGCAAAGAGCATCCCCATCAGCTAAAAATATTTTATCTATTCTTCTATAATAATTTTTTCCTTCTTCTAAATCATGAAATATTTCTTTCAAACTTCTTATTCTAAATTTTTTATTCTTATACATACTGCAAAAACTACATTTATTATGAGCACAGCCGATAGTTACCTGTATTATAAGACTATAGGCCTCACTTGGAGGTCTATATACTATTCCTTCATATTCCATATTTTGATCTCCTATTCTTAAAGAAGTGTGAAGCACTTTTTTAGTCATAATTTTTTTATTATTTTACTTCTCTAAATTCCACATCAATTATTTCACCCTGAGGAAAATCATCATGCTCTTTATTTACAACTTCTATATTTTCTTTATGTGCTCCCCATTTTGCAGTGCTTTTCCATAACTTTATTTTCTTAATTAAATAGCTTATGCCCCATATACTTAGTCCTCCAACAATTATAACAGGCAATATAGTTATAAATAAATATCCTAATATAATAATTATAGCTATTGGTATTAAACCTTTAAAGAAGTTTTTATTTACAAAATCCATGTTTATCCCCTCTTTATTATTTATTTCAATTATTAATATGCAATTTCTTTATTATTTATTAGATTATAACATATAATATTAATCCAAAGAATTAAATATAGCTTAACAAATTATTAATAATCCATGAATCTAATGCATTGATGATACATTTAGCAATCTATTTAGATTAAATTCTATGTTCTTCAATTCTATGACTGAGGATAATTTAATAGAAATACTGAAAGCCGGAGGAGAGTTAGAAAAAGACAAAGCTATAATAGTTTCAAAGTTATTAGGGAAAGAAATCTTTCCAGAGAAGAAGTACTAGATGTACTAAGTATTCTAAAAAAAAGTTAAGTTAAATACAAAGTTTATATTAAGTAATATGGCTGAAATTTAAAAGTGAAGAGTAAATTATCCATTACTCTTCAATCTTCATTATTCACTCTTAACTATAAATCTATCATTTATAAGCTTCCACATTAAGAAGTTTATCTAAAGTTACAATTTCATATCCTTTTTCTTTAATTGCCATTATAATATCCGGAAGTGCTTCTAATGTAGCAATCTTATCCTCATTGCTGTGCATCAATATTATTTCTCCCGGTCTTAAATTATCTATAATATTCTTTTGTATATTTTCCTTTTCCATTTGTGACCAATCCAATGTATCAATAGACCAAAGGATTATCTTATTTCCCTCACTTTTAGCTGCTTCTATAACATTTTTATCTATAGCTCCATATGGCGGTCTTATTAAGCTAGGTTTTTTACCTATGATATTAAAAATTTCTTCCTCGCCTTTTTCCATTTCATTTTTTATTTTGCCTTCACTTAATTTATTTAATTCTACATGATTATAACTATGAGATAACACTAAATTTCCTTCTTTATAAGCTTTTTCTACCACAGAAGGATATTTCCATACTTTTTCGCCTATAAAAAAGAAATTTCCATTCACATTATACTGTGTTAAAGTCTCCACAATTTTAGGAGTTATATTGCTATCAGGGCCATCATCAAATGTAAGTGCCACCATTTTTTCTTTATTGTAACCATTTGTATATACTTCTTCTTTATTTTCCTTAGATAGTTTAACTACATCACTTCTCCATTGTTCCATGGCCTTCCACTGATTAGTAGTTAGTTTATTTGATTTTCCTAATATA
>ENA-UOOE01002169-UOOE01002169.1-fermentation-metagenome-genome-assembly--contig:-NODE-2169-length-14671-cov-7.158251_pt1 | contig 14671 bp, 14 predicted proteins | sample MGYA00245776_ERZ724021 | MGnify/ENA primary metagenome ERZ724021 (study PRJEB28704, sample SAMN03018321) | fermentation metagenome | biome: anthropogenic terrestrial biome; feature: soil; material...
CCATAGGATGACAATAGCAGTGATTATTCTGCATAAGATGGATCATAGATCTTAGTTCTCATCGTTTTTTAATTGTGAATTGTGAACTGCTGAATTGTGAATTGAAAGTAATTGTGAACTGAAATATATTGACATTGAAAAATTTTTGTGATAGTTTATATTAGTAGCGTTATTGAGACTCAGAAAATAGGATAAGATTTTATATAGATGCATTGGTAGGAGGTGTTTTAATGAGAGATAAAGTTATATTAGCTTGTACAGATTGTAAACAAAGAAATTATACTACTAAAAAGAATAAGAAGAATACTACTGAAAGATTGGAATTAAAAAAATATTGTAAATTCTGTAAGGCTCATACTACGCATAGGGAAACAAAATAATGTAGATTAAGGATGTGAAATCATGGCAACTCAAGCTGCTAATAAGGGCAAAATAAAGTCTTATTTCAAAGGCGTAAGAGCAGAAATGAAAAAGGTAATTTGGCCAACTAAAAAACAATTAGTTAATTATACCCTGGTAGTAATTGCTATGAGCGCGGTTATTGCTGTATTGGTTTATCTTTTAGACCTGGGAATACATGGTATATTATCGTTATTTATAAAGTAACACAAGGGAGGGAAGGGACGAGATAAGTCCCTAGCATATGACGGATAGGGATATAAATAGAGAAAAAAGAGCTAAAGATGCTAAATGGTATGTAGTTCATACTTATTCAGGGCATGAAAATAAAGTTAAAGCTAACCTTGAAAAAATGGTGGAAAACAGGGGAATGATAGATGATATATTTGAAGTAGCAGTGCCTACGGAAGAATATACGGATATAAAATCTGGCAAAAGACAAGTTAAAGAAAGAAAACTATTTCCGGGATATGTCCTTGTAAAGATGATTATTAATGATGAATCTTGGTATCTTGTAAGAAATACCAGAGGAGTAACAGGGTTTGTAGGACCGGCATCTAAACCAGTACCTCTTACCAATGAAGAAGTTAGGGCTTTAGGAGTTCAAGAATCCGTATTGCCAACAGTTGACTTTAAGGTAAAGGATGTTATCAAAGTAACATCCGGTCCTTTTGAGAATTTTATGGGCACTATAGATAGCTTAAATATAGAAAAAAGGAAGGTTAAAGTTTTTGTTTCCATGTTTGGCAGAGAAACTTTAGTTGAATTAGATTTTGAGCAAGTAGAAAAGATTTAAGTTTATTAAGCAATTAGCTTTTTAAATAGATTTAAGTGGGAGGGTTTATCCCGCAAAACCACAACGTATATAGGAGGTGGAATTTATGGCAAAAAAAGTCATAGCTTTAGTTAAATTACAAATTCCAGCTGGTAAAGCTACTCCAGCGCCACCTGTAGGTACAGCATTAGGACCACATGGAGTTAATATCATGCAATTTACTAAGGAGTTCAATGCAAAGACTGCAGATCAAGCAGGAATGATTATACCAGTTGTTCTTACAGTATATCAAGATAGATCATTTACTTTTATTACAAAGACACCGCCAGTGCCGGTATTGATTAAAAAGGCTGTAGGAATAGAATCAGGCTCTAAAGAACCAAATAAGACAAAAGTTGCAAAGCTATCTCAAGCAAAGCTTAAAGAAATAGCTGAATTAAAAATGCCGGACTTAAATGCCGGTTCAGTTGAAGCTGCAATGAGCATGGTTGCAGGGACAGCTAGAAGTATGGGAGTTGAAGTAGAACGATAGTTTAGTGGGAGAATATTTCGTTAATACCACAGGGAGGTAAATGTAAATGCCAAAAAGAGGTAAAAATTATAAAGAAAGTATGAAGATAGTTGATAGAAATAATCTATATGACTTAGGTGAAGCTATTGAATTAGTTCAAAAAACCGCTAAAGCCAAATTTGATGAAACTATAGAATTATCAGTTAGACTTGGAGTAGATCCAAGACATGCCGATCAACAAGTAAGGGGAGCTGTAGTATTACCACACGGCACCGGCAAGACTAGAAAAGTATTGGTTATTGCTAAAGGCGACAAACAAAAAGAAGCTGAACAAGCGGGAGCAGATTATGTTGGAGCAGATGAAATGGTCGCTAGGATACAGAATGAAGGTTGGATGGATTTTGATGTTGTAGTTGCTACTCCGGATATGATGGGTGTAGTAGGTAGAATAGGTAGAATACTTGGACCTAAAGGATTAATGCCTAATCCAAAATCGGGTACTGTAACCTTTGAAGTTGAAAAAGCAGTAAAAGAAATCAAAGCAGGTAAGGTTGAATATAGAGTAGATAAAGCGAGTATAGTTCACGTTATGATTGGTAAAGCGTCTTTTGGTACTGAAAAATTAACCGAAAATTTTAATACGTTGATGGATGCTTTAATAAAAGCTAAACCTGCATCATCAAAGGGCAGGTACTTAAGATCAGTTGTTATGTCAAGTACAATGGGTCCCGGAATTAAAATCAATCCGGCAAAATTAGTTGATTAATTTATTGACATTATAGATAATTACTGTTAAAATATTTTATGTTAATTAAATAGGAACCGTAGACAGTAGGAACCTAAAGGTTTAAATTACCTACCGAGGTGAGATTAAAACTAATTATTAAATTGGAATTAGGGTCTCTTATGTCTACGTAAGAGACCTTTATTTATGGAAATCCGGGAGGTGAATTACAGTGAAAGATGAAACGCTTCAAGCAAAGAGTGCTATAATTGAAGAGATTAAAGAGAAGATAGATAATGCGGAATCAATTATTTTAGTGGATTATAGAGGATTAAACGTAGCTCAGCTAACCGATTTAAGAAGCCAATATAGAAACAGCGGCGTTGAGTATAAAGTTTATAAGAATTCAATGATGAGATTTGCATTTAAAAATGCAGGCATGGAAGAGTTCAATGAATTTCTAAAAGGGCCGTCAGCTATTGCTTTTAGTTACGATGATCCGGTGTCAGCTGCAAAAGTTACGTCAGAATTTGCAAAGACGAATGACAAATTAGAAATCAAAGCCGGTATTGTAGACGGAAAAATAATTGATTTAGATGGTATCAAGAACTTAGCTGAGTTACCACCAAGAGAAGTTCTTATTGCTCAGGCACTTGGAGGATTAAATGCTCCAATTCAAGGATTTGCAAATGTACTACAAGGTACAATAAGAGGTTTGGCTATAGTATTAAATAGAATAGCTGAAGAAAAGGAAAAAACAGCATAAAAATAAGAAAATATTTCGGAGGGATATATAAATGGCAAGTGAAAAAGTATTAAATTTAATTGAAGAAGTTAAAAATCTTACAGTATTAGAATTATCAGAATTAGTAAAAGCTTTAGAAGAAGAATTTGGGGTAAGCGCAGCAGCTCCAATGGCAGTTGCAGCAGCTCCTCAAGCAGCAGCGGCAGCTCCTGCAGCTGAAGAGAAAACTGAGTTTGATGTTGTATTAGCTTCAGTTGGCGCTGAAAAGATTAAAGTTATTAAAGTAGTAAGAGAGTTAACAGGTTTAGGATTAAAAGAAGCTAAAGAATTAGTAGACAATGCTCCAAAGGCAGTTAAAGAAGGTGCTTCAAAAGACGAAGCTGACCAAATAAAAGCTAAATTAGAAGAAGTAGGAGCTCAAGTAGAAGTAAAATAGTTAAATTAAAAAGGCTTTCGTAAGACGAAGGCTTTTTTTATTCCATAATTTTTAAATTTTCGTTGACAGGGTTGTTTACATATGATAGTATAATATATTGCATAATAATGATTATAATGGTCTTTTTGTATAAAGAATTACATATAAGGCAATATTATAATAATGTAAATTTAGTTTTCATGTTATTACCAAAAGTATATACTTTTGGATATTTTAGTTTAATAAGGGGTGAATTTTTTTATGGTACATCCTGTGACATTAGGCAAGCGGGTCAGAATGAGTTATTCCCGTATAGATGAGGTGATTGATTTACCTGATCTAATAGAAGTTCAAAAATCTTCATTTGAGTGGTTTATCAAGGAAGGGTTGAAGGAAGTCTTTGAGGATATTTCTCCTATACAAGATTATACCGGAAATTTGATTCTAGAGTTTGTCGATTATCATATTGGGGATAACTTAAAATATGATGAGGATGAGGCTAGAGAAAGAGATGCATATTATTCGGCACCATTAAAAGTGAAGGTAAGGTTAATCAACAAGGAAACAGGTGAAGTAAAAGAGCAGGAAGTTTTCATGGGCGATATGCCATTGATGACTGACAAAGGTACTTTTATTATTAACGGAGCAGAAAGAGTTGTAGTCAGTCAGCTGGTGAGGTCTCCGGGGGTGTATTTTGCAGAGGAGATTGACAAAACCGGTAAGAAGTTATATTTCTCAACGCTTATACCCAATAGAGGAGCTTGGTTAGAATATGAGTCTGACTCAAATGACATCGTATATGTTAGAATTGACAGAACAAGAAAAGTACCTATAACGACATTGCTTAGGGCTTTAGGTATTGTATCCAATAGTGAGATTGTTGAGGTTTTAGGTGAAACTGAGCAATTGCTTAGAACCTTTGAGAAAGATAATACTACTACTGAAGAAGAAGCACTTGTTGAAATCTATAAAAGACTTAGACCAGGTGAACCGCCGACTGTAGATAGTGCTCGAACGTTATTAAATAATTTGTTTTTTGACCCGAGAAGATATGACTTGGCGAAGGTTGGCAGATATAAATTCAACAAAAAATTATCCCTTTATAATAGAATTTATGGAAAAAGAGCAGCTGAAGACATAATAAATCCTGAAACAGGTGAACTTTTTGTAGCTCATGGAGAAAAGATCACTAGGGATAAGGCTATTGAAATAGAAAATTGCGGTATAAATTCTGTAAATATTCTATTGGAAGATGGCAAAAGCATCCGAGTTGTAGGAAACAATTTTGTAAATGGTGAGTCGTTAAATCTACCATTTTCATTAGAAGAATTAGGTTTAAAAGAAAAAATATATTATCCTTTACTGAAAGAACTTGTAGATCTCTATGACGATCCTGAACAATTAAAAGAAGCTGTTAAAGAGAGAGTAAAAGATTTATCTCCTAAACATATATTAACTGACGATATAGTAGCTAGTATGAATTATGAATTTAATTTATTTTTTGGAATAGGGAAGACTGACGATATTGATCATCTGGGCAATAGGCGTTTGAGATCTGTTGGGGAGCTGTTGCAAAATCAATTTAGAATCGGCCTATCACGTATGGAAAGAGTTGTAAGGGAAAGAATGACGATTCAAGATATTGATGTTGCAACACCGCAAGCACTGATAAACATAAGACCTGTAGTTGCTTCAATTAAGGAATTTTTCGGTAGCAGCCAGTTGTCTCAATTTATGGATCAAACAAATCCGTTAGCTGAATTAACTCATAAGAGAAGAATGTCTGCGCTGGGACCGGGAGGTTTAAGCAGAGATAGGGCAGGAGTTGAGGTTAGAGATGTTAACAACTCTCACTATGGAAGAATGTGTCCGATAGAAACCCCAGAAGGTCCGAATATCGGTCTTATAACTTCTCTTGCAACCTATGCGCGAATCAATGAATATGGTTTTATTGAAGCTCCATATAGAAAAGTAATCAAGGGAGCCGGGATAGTAACGAATGAAATTCATTATTTAACTGCAGATGTGGAAGACGAATTTGTTATTGCCCAATCTAACGAGAGATTAAATGAAAACAATGAGTTTATAAATAAGAGGGTTGTGGCAAGGGGTAAAGGCGGTAATGCAGATATCTACGCAAGTACGGAAGTAGATTATATGGATGTATCTCCAAAACAAATAGTCTCCGTGGGTACAGCGATGATTCCATTTTTGGAAAACGATGATGCCAATAGAGCGCTTATGGGAGCTAATATGCAGCGCCAAGCTGTACCGCTACTAAAATCAGAGGCGCCTATTATAGGCACAGGTATTGAGTATAAGGCCGCTAAGGATTCGGGAGTAGTAGTTGTTTCCAAAAATTCAGGGGTAGTGGAAAAAGTTAGTTCAAGTGAGATAATTATTCGCAGAGAAAAAGATAATCAGCTAGATAGATATAAATTGCTTAAGTTCAAAAGATCAAATCAAGGTACAACAATCAATCAAAGACCTATTGTAAAAGAAGGTGAAAAGATTGAAGCGGATCAGATAATAGCTGACGGTCCAAGTACTGATTTGGGTGAAATAGCATTGGGCAAAAACGTACTTATAGCCTTTATGACATGGGAAGGATATAATTATGAAGATGCCATTTTAATAAATGAAAAATTGGTTATGGAGGATACTTTAACTTCTGTTCATATTGAAGAATATGAGTCGGAGGCTAGAGACACTAAGCTTGGACCGGAGGAAATTACTAGAGATATACCAAATGTTGGAGACGACATGCTTAAGGACTTGGATGACAGAGGCATAATACGTATAGGCGCTGAAGTTAAATCCGGGGATATTTTGGTAGGCAAAGTAACGCCAAAAGGTGAAACTGAGCTCACGGCTGAGGAAAGACTGTTAAGAGCTATTTTCGGGGAAAAGGCTAGGGAAGTAAGGGATACTTCACTACGTGTTCCTCATGGAGAAGCCGGCATAATACTTGATGTAAAGATTTATTCCAGAGAAAATTCAGATGAATTGCCACCTGGAGTAAATCAGATGGTTAGAGTTTTTGTAGCAACTAAGAGGAAAATAAATGTTGGGGACAAGATGTGTGGCCGCCATGGTAATAAGGGTGTTATTTCCAGAATTCTTCCGGAAGAGGATATGCCGTATTTGCCAGATGGTACTCCAATTCAGATTGTACTCAATCCTTTAGGGGTTCCCTCTCGTATGAATTTGGGGCAGGTATTGGAAGTCCACTTGGGATTAGCAGCTAAAAAATTAGGGTGGTACGTTGCGACTCCTGTATTTGATGGAGCTAACGAAGAGGATATATGGGAAGCATTAAAAGAAGCAGGGTATCCTCAATCAGGTAAGATTCAGCTTAGAGATGGAAGAACGGGTGATTATTTCAAAAATCCGGTTACCGTTGGATATATGTATATGCTGAAGCTTCATCATTTAGTTGACGATAAAATACATGCAAGATCTACAGGACCATATTCCTTAGTTACTCAACAACCGTTAGGAGGTAAAGCACAATTTGGAGGTCAAAGGTTTGGAGAGATGGAAGTTTGGGCATTAGAGGCATATGGAGCTTCACATACACTTCAAGAAATATTGACAGTTAAATCTGACGATATAGTGGGTAGAGTAAAGACATATGAAGCTATAGTAAAAGGAGAGAATATTCCGGAGCCTGGAATACCCGAATCATTCAAAGTATTGATTAAAGAATTACAGAGTTTGGCCTTGGACGTTAAGGTATTGACAGAGGATGATGGGGAAATTGAAATTAAAGAATCATTAGATGATGATTTGTCGGATTTAGAGCTGATTGGTGAAGATTTATCCCAAGACAGTGTATTCGAAGATGAGGACGATGAAGAAGACAAAAAAGCTGATAAGCATATAAGCCAAGGGGTTCCATCAGGATTTATACTGGAGGAAGGCTCGGAAGATGACGATGATACAGACAATGACGACTTTGATGATGTAGATTTTGATTAATATTTTACTAAATTATAGAAAGGAGAGAGACTCCTTGTTTGAATTAAATAATTTTGATTCAATAAAGATAGGGCTTGCTTCACCTGAAAAAATAAGACAATGGTCAAAAGGCGAGGTGAAAAAGCCGGAGACAATAAATTATAGAACGTTAAAACCAGAAAAAGAAGGTCTCTTTTGTGAAAAGATATTTGGACCGACTAAAGACTGGGAATGTCATTGTGGTAAATACAAAAGGGTAAGATATAAAGGCGTAGTATGTGATCGATGTGGTGTAGAGGTCACAAAATCTAAAGTTCGTAGAGAAAGAATGGGACATATCGAATTGGCTGCTCCTGTTTCGCATATTTGGTATTTCAAAGGGATACCGTCAAGAATGGGTCTTATTCTTGATATGAGCCCAAGAGCATTGGAAAAGGTATTGTATTTTGCATCGTATATAGTAATAGATTCGGGCAATACGTCTCTATATGAGAAGCAACTTTTGACTGAAGCTGAATACAGAGATGCATATGATAAGTATCACAATCAATTTAAAGCTATGATGGGAGCAGAAGCAATAAAAGAACTTTTACAAAGAATTGATTTGGAAAGTGAATCTATAGATTTAAAGGGGCAATTAAAAGATGCAACGGGACAAAAGAAAATTAGAATTACCAGAAGGCTTGAAGTAGTTGAAGCTTTTAGAAAATCCGGTAATAGACCTGAATGGATGATACTGGATGTAATCCCTGTTATCCCACCGGATTTAAGACCTATGGTTCAATTGGACGGTGGAAGATTTGCAACATCTGATTTGAATGATTTATATAGAAGGGTTATAAATAGAAATAATAGATTAAAGAGATTATTGGACTTAGGTGCTCCGGATATTATAGTTAGAAATGAAAAGAGAATGCTTCAAGAAGCTGTGGATGCACTTATAGATAATGGCAGAAGAGGAAGACCGGTTACCGGACCTGGGAATAGACCATTAAAGTCACTTTCCGACATGCTTAAGGGAAAACAAGGTAGGTTTAGACAAAATCTTCTTGGGAAAAGAGTTGACTATTCAGGACGTTCTGTAATTGTTGTAGGACCGGAGCTTAAATTCTATCAATGCGGACTTCCTAAAAAAATGGCACTGGAGCTATTTAAACCTTTTGTTATGAAAAAGTTGGTTGAAGAAGGTCATGCACATAATATTAAAAGTGCAAAAAGAATGGTAGAGCGCGTTAAACCACAGGTGTGGGATGTACTTGATGATGTTATAAAGGATCACCCCGTACTTTTGAATAGAGCACCTACACTTCATAGACTTGGGATTCAGGCTTTTGAGCCGGTCTTGGTTGAAGGAAAAGCTATAAAACTGCATCCCCTCGTATGTACAGCATACAATGCTGACTTTGATGGTGACCAAATGGCTGTGCATGTGCCATTATCAACAGAAGCGCAAGCTGAAGCTAGATTATTGATGTTATCAACAAATAATATCTTAGCTCCTAAAGATGGAAGACCTATTACAACCCCGACACAAGATATGGTATTAGGAAGTTATTATTTAACGGTTGAAAGAGGCAGTGAATTAGGGGAAGGAAAAATTTTTAAGGACTTTGATGAAATGCTGCATGCTTTTTACAACGGTGATGTAGGCATTCATGCTAATGTAAAAGTCAGAGTACAACTTTCTTCTGATGATAAGGGTCAACTTGTTGAAAGCACAGTTGGAAGGTTCATATTCAATGAACATGTACCTCAAGACTTGGGATTTGTAGACAGAAGCAAGGATCAATATAGTCTTGAAGTTGACAGAGTAGTCGATAAGAAGTTTTTAGGAGTTATCATTGAAAAGTGTTTTAGAAAACATGGGAACATAGTTACAGCAACGCTATTAGACCATATAAAGGAAACTGGATTTAAATATTCAACAATTGGTGCAATTTCAATATCTATAGAAGATGTTGTTGTACCTGAAGAAAAGGAAGTATTAATTAATAAAGCAGAACAGGAAGTAGATAAGTTCGAGAGGTCATATCGTCGTGGACTTATTTCCGATGAGGAAAGATATGAGAAGGTAATAGAAATTTGGAATAGAACTACAGACGAGGTAACTGATGCATTGATGAATGGACTGGATCCGATGAACAATATTTATATCATGGCACTTTCAGGAGCCAGAGGTAGTAAAAATCAAATTCGTCAATTGGCTGGTATGAGAGGGCTCATGGCAAGTGCATCAGGTAGAACAATTGAAATACCAATCAAATCAAATTTCAGAGAAGGTCTGTCAGTACTTGAGTTTTTTATTTCAACTCATGGATCCAGAAAAGGACTTGCAGATACTGCCCTAAGAACTGCTGACTCCGGTTACTTGACCAGAAGATTGGTTGACGTAAGTCAGGATGTTATTGTAAGGGAAGTAGATTGCGGGACTGATCAATATCTAACTGTTAGAGCTTTTAAAGATGGTAAAGAAGTAATTGAAGATTTGAAAGATAGATTAGAAGGAAGATATTCATTTGAAGATATAGTGGATCCTAAGACAGGAGAAATACTTGTCAAGGCTAATGAAATGATTTCGGAGGAAATGGCTGAAAGAATTGAGAAGGTTGGGATAAATGAAGTTAAAGTGCGTTCAGTCTTAACATGTAAGGCTAAATTTGGTGTTTGCGCTCATTGTTATGGAAAGAATTTAGCTACCGGGCAACCTGTGAATATAGGAGAATCGGTAGGAATAATAGCTGCTCAATCAATAGGTGAACCCGGAACACAGCTTACAATGAGAACTTTCCACACTGGTGGAGTTGCAGCGGCTGAAGATATTACTCAAGGGTTGCCTAGAGTTGAAGAGTTGTTTGAAGCTAGAAAACCAAAGGGTTTAGCTATAATTTCTGAAATTGCAGGAGAAGCAAGCATAAACGAAAATAAGAGAAAAAAAGAAGTAGTTATTACATCTGATAAGGGTGAAACCGTCACTTACAATATCGTTTATGGCTCAAGGCTTAAAGTAAGACCCGGTGATATAATAGAAGCTGGGGATGAACTTACAGAAGGCTCTGTAAATCCGCATGATATCTTGAAGATTAAGGGAATTCAGGGAGTACAAAATTATTTGGTGAAAGAAGTGCAAAGAGTATATAGACTACAAGGTGTAGATATCAATGATAAGCATATTGAAATTATAGTAAAACAGATGCTGTCTAAGGTTAAGGTAGAGGATGCGGGAGATACAGATATGCTACCTGGTAGTTTAGCGAACTTGCATGATTTTGAAGAACAAAATGAATCCACTATAGCTCAAGGCGGAAGTCCTGCTGTAGGGAAAAGGGCATTGCTTGGAATTACAAAAGCTTCTTTAGCTACAGACTCATTCCTGTCAGCTGCTTCATTCCAAGAAACTACAAGAGTATTAACCGAAGCTGCTATCAAGGGTAAAGAAGATCATCTATTGGGGCTAAAGGAAAATGTCATAATAGGTAAATTAATCCCTGCAGGCACAGGAATGAGAAGATATAAAAATGTTTCTATAAAAACAGATGAAAATTTACAATTACTTGAGGAGAATGATATTGACAGTGAAATTCTATAATGGTAAAATGTTATAGTGTGTAAACTTGAAGTTAGCTCTTGATAACAATAAAGATTATGTGGGCTTTAAGTCCACATAATCTTTAAAATGTTTAAAGGAGGGAATCAGATTGATTTCTGAACTCAAAGGAGACAACAAAGTAGTTGGTACTAAACAGGTAAAAAGAGCTTTAAATTCATCTAAGGTAGAATTAGTTTATATAGCTGACGATGCAGAAAAAAGAGTAACCGATGAAATAGTTGAGCTATGTAAAAACAAACAAGTCCAAATTATCCATATTGATACTATGAGAGATTTAGGAAAGGCTTGTGGAATTGACATAAATGCAGCAGTTGCTGCTTTATTAAAATAAAGATAGGAGGTGCCTTGATGCCAACAATAAATCAGTTAATAAAAAAAGGCAGAGAAAAAGTTGTTTACAAATCGAAATCACCAGCTTTAGGAGTGAACCTTAACACTTTGAGGAAGAAAGAAACTACTGTAAATTCTCCACAAAAAAGAGGTGTATGTGTAGCTGTCAGAACAGTTACTCCAAAAAAGCCAAACTCAGCTCTTAGAAAAGTTGCTAGGGTAAGACTTACAAACGGTATAGAAGTAGCTGCATATATTCCGGGAATTGGACACAACCTACAAGAACATAGTGTTGTTCTAATTAGAGGTGGTAGGGTTAAAGATCTTCCTGGAGTTAGATACCATATTGTAAGAGGTACCTTAGATGCTGCCGGTGTAGATAAAAGACAACAGGGCAGATCAAAATACGGTGCTAAAAAACCAAAAGTTAAGAAGTAATTGTGCTTGAAATGCTAAATTTTATTTGATATAGATGCATTTTGCGCACTCACGGTTATTAACCGAGTACCAATGAATCTACTTTAATAGTTAAGGAGGGAAGTAAAGTGCCAAGAAAAGGACATATACCTAAAAGAGAAGTAATGCCAGATCCGATTTATAATGATTTGGTAGTAACAAAATTGATTAACAATATTATGCTTGATGGCAAAAAAGGTATTGCTCAAAATATTGTTTATGGAGCTTTTGACTATATAAGAGAAAAAACCAATGAAGATCCATTGGAAGTATTTTATAAAGCATTGAACAATATTATGCCTGTACTAGAAGTTAAGGCTAGACGTATTGGCGGAGCAACCTATCAGGTTCCGATTGAAGTTAGACCAGATAGAAGGGAAACCTTAGGACTTCGTTGGCTAGTAAATTATTCAAGAGCCAGAGGAGAAAAAACTATGGTTGAAAGATTAGCTAAAGAAATAATTGACGCATCTAATGGTTTAGGTTCAAGCGTTAAGAAAAGAGAAGATACACATAAGATGGCAGAAGCTAATAAGGCTTTCGCACACTACAGATGGTAATTAAATATTCATTTTTATGTGTGGAGGGGGACTTAGATACAATAAGTAAGGAGGAAAAATTGTGCCAAGACAAGTTTCATTAGAGAAAATACGAAATATAGGCATAATGGCTCATATTGATGCAGGAAAGACAACCACCACAGAGAGAATTTTGTTTTATACTGGTAAAATACACAAATTAGGCGAAACCCATGAAGGGGCAGCCCAAATGGACTGGATGGAGCAAGAGCAAGAAAGAGGTATAACAATCACTTCTGCTGCTACAACTTGTATGTGGAAAAATCATAGAATTAACATTATAGATACACCAGGGCACGTGGATTTCACAGTAGAAGTTGAGAGATCTTTAAGAGTTCTTGACGGAGCTGTAGCTGTTTTCTGTGCTAAAGGAGGAGTTGAACCTCAATCCGAGACCGTTTGGAGACAAGCTGATAAATATCATGTTCCACGTTTAGCTTTTGTTAATAAGATGGACATTGTTGGTGCAGATTTCTTTAGAACAATTGAAATGATTAGGACTAGACTTAAAGCCAATCCAATCCCTGTGCAATTACCTATAGGTAAAGAAGATTCTTTCCGAGGGATTGTTGATTTGATTAATATGAAAGCCGAAGTTTATAAAGACGACTTAGGAGAAAAAATTGAAATAACTGATATACCAAAAGAATTAGAACAATTAGCTTTGGAACATAGAGAAAAGTTAATTGAGGAAATATCAGAGCATGATGAAGAATTAATGATGAAATATCTAGAAGGTGAAGAGTTAACAACTGATGAAATAATTAGAGGTATAAGAACTGCTTGTATTAAAGCAAAAGTTGTACCGGTCTTATGTGGCTCTTCTTATAAAAACAAAGGAGTTCAGCCGTTGTTGGATGCGATTATTGATTATTTGCCTTCGCCATTAGATATTCCGCCCGTTATTGGGATTGGTCTAGACTCTGAAGAGGAAGAAGAACGACATTCATCGGATGATGAGCCGTTTTCAGCATTAGCTTTCAAAATAGTTACAGACCCTTATGTTGGGAAACTTGCATATTTTAGAGTATATTCTGGAACATTAAAGTCAGGAAGTTATATTCTAAATCCTATAAAGAGGAAAAAAGAAAGAATTGGTAGAATTCTATTAATGCATGCTAACAAGAGGGAAGAAGTTGAAGAAGCTTATGCAGGAGATATTGCAGCTGCAGTAGGACTTAAAGATACAAGTACAGGAGATACACTATGTGCTGAAGATAAACCTATAGTTTTAGAAACTATGGAATTTCCGGAACCTGTAATTCATGTTGCAATAGAACCAAAAACAAAAGCAAGTCAAGACAAAATGACAACTGCACTTGCTAAACTTTCAGAAGAAGACCCAACATTTAGGACATATACTGATGTGGAAACGGGTCAAACAATAATCGCAGGGATGGGTGAACTTCACCTTGAAATTATCGTTGATAGGCTTCTAAGAGAATTCAAAGTTGAAGCAAATGTAGGCAGCCCACAGGTAGCATATAAAGAATCAATTACGGATAAAGCTGAAGCAGAAGCAAAATATGTAAGACAATCCGGTGGACGTGGGCAGTATGGTCATGTTAAGTTGAGAATAGAGCCTCAAGAATCCGGTGGAGGTTACGAATTTGTCAATGCTATAGTTGGCGGTGCAATTCCAAAAGAATACATCGGAGCTGTAGATCGTGGAATTCAAGATGCTCTCCAAGCAGGTATACTCGGTGGTTATCCGGTATTAGATGTTAAAGTAACTCTATTTGACGGATCTTATCATGAGGTAGACTCTTCGGAAATGGCATTTAAAATTGCAGGTTCAATGGCTGTTAGGGATGCTATTAGAAGAGCAAATCCGGTGCTATTAGAACCTGTGATGAAAGTTGAAGTTATTATACCTGAAGAATATATGGGAGATGTAATTGGAGATATCAACTCAAGAAGAGGAAGGATTGATGGAATGGAATTGAGAAGCGGAGCACAAGTTGTGGATGCTTTAGTTCCTTTAGCAGAGATGTTTGGCTATGCAACCGACCTTCGTTCAAATACCCAAGGCAGAGGGGTATATTCCATGCAATTTAATCATTATGAACCAGTGCCTAAAGCAATTGCGGAAAAGGTAATTGGAAATAAATAGTCTTTTTTAAGGAGGATATAAAGATGGGAAAAGCAAAATTTGAAAGAACTAAACCTCA